>ENA-OQAZ01000293-OQAZ01000293.1-human-gut-metagenome-genome-assembly--contig:-NODE-293-length-28481-cov-3.363476_pt1 | contig 28481 bp, 34 predicted proteins | sample MGYA00242737_ERZ504531 | MGnify/ENA primary metagenome ERZ504531 (study PRJEB26092, sample SAMD00036244) | human gut metagenome | host: Homo sapiens | study: EMG produced TPA metagenomics assembly of... | reverse complement strand
AGAGGCACAAGAGATACCTTAAACGATAAGTGCATCGGGAAAGGAAAAACTGACAAAAAGTACAAGTGAAGAACACATAATACAAGTATTGACAGTAGCATTGACTTAAAGTCTATATAGCTTCAGCAAAAAAAAACGAATCAAGAGCTCATTGAGAATGCAGGAGCACAGATTAATGCGAAAACAAGTGAATATATGAGTACAGGTAAAGCATTTAGGGCGGCATTAACGGAAAAGTATTCTAAGCTTGCCGCAGAAGCAAAAACACATTCTAACCCTGAAAATTATATTCATTCCAAGTATTTTGATAAGAGTTCAGAGTATTACGAGACTAATTTGACTGATACAGAACGTAGGATTGCATATAATTATGAGATGCAGATGTGCCGGACAGGAAAAATAAATGGTGTAAATTATCAGGATTCTTTGTTCAGGGGAATTGAAGTGGACGGCGACAGTGTAGATTCGGATAAAATCCAATTTGAAAGAGCATTGGTAAATTCGCAGATTTCAAATATTTTAAAGCAGGCTGGTGTAGATACATCTTCTATTACGAAAGATTGTACTTTTACTGTCGATCCATACAGTTACGAGATAACGGTAGATGGCGTGGATGAAGAAACAAAGGTGTTGATGCAGAATGCTTTAAATGTAGGTAATAATGGGAAAAATCTCTATAAGCATATCTATTATTGCTCAACACAAGATGGCTGTGAGAGTTCTCAAGTAACAGAGGAATCAAAGATGAAATACGAAGCATATCATCAGGTTTATAGTTATACAGGATATGGATTAGACAAACTTGAGGAAAAAAATGGGACATATTATACGGAGTCAGGAGAGAATATATTAGACTTAGTGGATAAGGCTGTTGAAGATTCTGGAAAAGTTCCGAAAGAGTTCAAGCAGCAAATGAAGAATTGGATACATGACCTGGTTTCAACTATGTCAACTAAAGGATGGAACAATGTGCCGGATATGACTTTAAGCATTTTATATGGAAAGAGTGGTTTAAAGGACATGAATCAGTTGATCACATATCAATATGAAGCTGATAGTACAAACAGGCAATGGTATTCTGTACTTTAGAAATATAATATTTTTGAAAAAATATAGGGAAGTGTGTCAAGTATAGTAATATAGTTTTTTAGATAAAATATATGATTCGAAATTTTTAAATTAAAAAATAAACAATAGAGGGAGGGAAAGCGTTTTAATAATGAATCTATATAAATCAAAAAACTATAAAATAAAGAACTATGAACAGAAAGGAATTATTCATGAAAAAGAGAAAAATAGCAACAATATTATTGGCAGCATGTTTGCTGTTAGGAAATGTCTCAGTAGCGAATGCGGCAAGTATTGATAATGGCAATAAAGTACATTTCAATACAGAAGATAACGACACGGATTTAACATTATTACAATCGAAAATTGCAACCGAAGAAGTGACTTGTGACTTTACGGATGCAACAAATGATGGAGCAAGTGCATATGCAGATACAAGAAGGGTGTCAAATAAATATATGTGGAGTGCAAGCACGATGGAATATAATTTCTCTGATCAGAAATGGACATCGAATACAGAAATTTTTAGTACATATGCAAAAACATCAGAAGGGTTTGTAATGTCTGGTTTCTTACTGAATCCAAAAGGTCAGAGCAACTATAATTCGGCATTAAGAGAGGGGTATCTGAATGATTCTGCATATGATGAAAATCAGGGACATTATTATCAATGTGTTGTTTCGGATGAGGACTGTAATAATATTACATTTATGTTAGAATCTAATGTTAATGTATTTATTTTTGACAATGATATAAATTTAATATATCGTTCATCGGATGAGGCGGGAGTTACCAGTTATTTTGACAGATATTATTCAACAACTAAAACGATTGCAGGAACGTCGAATAAGGTAATTAGTTTAGGTCTTATTGATGGAAATTATTATATTGTTTTTATATTCAAAAACTTACTAAATTTCTGATTATCTTTTCATAAGTTGGTAAATGCCGATATATCCCGTATTTTAGGACTTTATCGGTATTTTCTTTTTGGAAGATACCTTGCATAAGCTGGCATTTACCAGCATGAAAATGCAACCAAAAGTAGTAAATGAGTAGTAAATATAAGCTCCGATATTAACAAGCCAGCCTTTCCAGCTCCGCTTTTGCAGATTGAAATGTCCCGTGTGCGTAATAACCAAGTGTCATGGTTATGTTAGCGTGTCCCATGAGATATTGCAGAGTGTTAGGGTTCATTCCTCTGTTTGCCATATTCGTACAATAAGTATGTCTGAATGAATGTGGTGTGATGTTCGGTAACTTGTCCGTGTGATATTTGTTATACTTCTTAATCAATCCTCGCACCATGCCCTCATAGTTTCCTGCAACTTTAGGCAAGCCCTCACGGTTTAAGAATAGGAAATTGCTGTAACCACCTACAATCAGCGGTTGTGCTTTTCCTCTGTTCTTTAGTATTCTTTGGATTGCTTGATAAGCCCGTTCTGTCAATGGAAGTTCCCGTTTTCCGTTTTTGGTCTTTGGTGTTTCAATATAGTAGCCCATTTCGCTATCTTTCAATAACTGGTGGTCTATATTGAGTATTCTGTTCTGCATATCAATATGCGTCGTCAGTCCGCAAAATTCAGAAATACGAAGTCCCGTTTCCAGCAGAAGCACAACCTCATCATAATACTTGCTGTAAATCTTGTCCTTTTCCATAAAGGCAAGCAGGCGTTCTTCCTGCTCTGGTGTAAGGATAACTTTCTGCTCTGTATCATCTTCCAGAACATCACTTAGCTTAAATTCAAATGGGTTCTTTCTGATACAGTCGTCTTGTATCGCCATGTAAAATGAAGCTTTCAAGGAACGCTTATAGTTATCAATCGTTTTATAGGCATATCCTTTTTCGCTCATTCTGATAGCCCATTCTTTAGCGTCCGACTGCTTAACAGTATCAATCGCCCTCATACCCAATGGGTCATTTTTCAGAGCATTCATAAGATACTGTCGTCCCTTTTCAGTAGCCCTTTTGATGTTCTTTCTTTGGCTGTTTTTCTTGTCGTAGAGCTGGCAGACTGTCATTTTACCGCCGACTGTGTCGATACCGTCGTTAAGGTCTTTTTTTATCTGTGCTTCTTTTTCCCTCAATGAAATATCATCACGCTTTCCAGCAGGTGTCTTGTCTGTCGGTACAAGTTTCCAAGAATAGATAAATTGTGGCTTTCCGTATATATCGGTATATTTATAAACGTATGGAGAGTGAATAGATTCCGAATGACAGAGGAATGAAAATAATTGGAGGTTGAGATGATGCAATCAATATCAAGTTATATTAATCCCAATACAAGAGCACTTACATCTAATTATAAAAATACAGTTATTAAAGATAAGGAAGCATATAATGGGGCGATGTTGCAGCACTTACTAAATCCGGTAGAGGATCTGGCACAAGCGTTAAAAACACCAATAAAATTGGCGAAGGGTGCTTCAATTAGCAGACAGAATAATTCTGTTAATATTGCAGAAGGACAAAGTATTCGTGTTAATGGAGGTCATGTGCTTACGGTTACGGCGCATAGCAAAAATGGCTGGTGTTGAGGAAAATGATATTGACAGGCTTTTAGCCAATCCACCAGAAAAGATTGAAATCGAAGTAAAGTATAAAATTGCTGTGACGGTTATGGAACTGCGATTTTGGCTAAAAGATTGTGAATCACCGATATAATCGGGATTTGTGAGTAGAGGGCACTTATGAAAAATAAAAGTATCAATCAAGTTTCCATAATAAATGGTGAAGATGGTCCCACAAGTGTTTTTATATTTGGAGAAGCTCAAAAGCAATCTCTAAAGATTAGAATCCGAAATGCTATCTATCAATCCAGACGAAAAAGGATAGAAAAGAGAATAGCGGCCAACCCGCATACCCTTGCGGAAGTGGTGCAATACGCAAAGGATCATTATGATTTAGTGGAAATCAATCCTGCCGCAACAAATTGGATAGAACGACAGAAAAATCTAAAAGCTAGTTTGATTATGCAGCATAAACCAGAACTTTTGGGCCAAAGGAAGGATATTCCAAAACCAGATTTTCATAATGAAGAATCTGTTAAAAATTTTTTGAATGAAATGGAAATTAGAAATAAATTGATTGACCAAATGCCTGATAATGTAATTCCCATGGATTTTCATTTATATGAAATAAAAATTGGTGAGGATTTAATGGAAATAGAGGTAGATTATACCTGGAATATATTTGGAATATCTTACTCTGGAAATAAGTCGGTCATAAAAAGGTTTAAGAAAATAGCCAGAGATTTATATTGTTATTATGGTGTCAGTGAGGAGGATATAAAGAACCGGACAAAAAGATATTCTTCACTGGTAACGGAATTGAGTTCATAAATAAGCAGTTAATTTAGCAACAACTTGTTGCAGATTCTAAAGTTATCTTGCATAATTAAAATATAAAAGATGTATATAAGGTCGGAACAGAGACCTTAAACCTGTTCCAGTGGTCGGGATGGAGACCGAAAACCCATTCCCATTGCGGAATAAACTGCAAATACAGTGATCGCGTTGCAGAAACCTGTGAGGCCTGCGACCGGGGGAGAACCTGCGGGGACTCCTCTTTTCTATATTATGGAGATGGTGTATATGCAGAAGATGCTTGATTTTATAACATAGAAGAGAGTACGTGTAATGCGGAGTAAATAATGGTCAAAAAACAATCGACATCCGACCTCACACACGTTATAATATAGATAATCTAATAAGAAAACAGTGTTATCATTACCGCATATTCAGTGAGAATGGTAGCCATAAATATGAATTCGCAGGAACGGAATGGTTGAACCCTCAGGGTGACAGTGTCACTCATTTGTCAGCGAGAGGTGCTTAACTTGGATGATTTTCAGTTTTCTTATTTTGACATGGATTTACAGGAAAGTCAGTAAAATCAAGTTGTTGCTTGACTTATGTTGACCAAGAAAAACATAGATTTTCTGTAGTGACTTGAACTCCTAAGCGCTAGTTGGGGGTTCGATTCCCCCTGAGAACAGTTGTTTGAAGCAGTAATGATTAAGAAAATTCATTACTGCTTTTTTCATTTTTGGGTGGAAAAATCCACCGAAAATCATTAAAAAAATGATTATTTCATCCACCCAAAATTAAAAATTTCCACCCAAATGAGAGGAAATGATGAAAAAGTTGTGGAGATAGAAATTGAGAGACTTCACGATTTTAAAAATCATCCATTTAAAGTTCAGGCTGACAGTCAGATACATGCTGGATGAGGAAGCAATAAATGTTATCGCATAGGCATATTTACTATGATATAATGTGGCTATGTGAGAAAAATTATTATTTAGAACTTATTTGCTTATATGATAAGCAGAATGGAGGCTTTGCGAGATGAAAGTAATCATTATAAATGGAAGTGCAAGAAAAGGAAACACTCTTACAGCGATTGAGGCTTTTGTAAAAGGAGCATCTGAAAAAAATGAAATTGAAATCATTGAACCTGACAAACTTAACATCGCACCATGCAAGGGATGTGGTGTCTGTCAATGCTCTAAGGGATGCGTTGATAAGGATGATACGAATCCTACAATTGATAAAATTGCTGCTGCAGATATGATTCTTTTTGCTACACCAGTTTATTGGTGGGGAATGTCAGCACAATTGAAACTTATCATTGATAAGTGCTATTGTCGTGGATTGCAGTTGAAAAATAAAAAGGTTGGCACGATTGTTGTAGGTGGTTCTCCTGTAGACAGTATCCAGTATGAGCTGATTGATAAGCAGTTTGATTGTATGGCTAAATATCTTTCATGGAATTTGCTTTTCCAGAAATCATATTATGCTACAGCAAAGGATGAGCTTTCTAAAAATCAGGATGCTATGAAAGAGCTTGAGGATATTGGAAAAGAACTATAAAGCTTGCACTGAAAATCAAGGTTGAAGAAATGGAAAATTGAAATTTGTGAGGGATAAAAATGCTATTATTGACACTTAATATGAATATGTTCAATTTTGTTATTGATGATAGTTTTAATGATTATTTTGACTCTATTTCCACTGATATAGCATTTATTCAAGAGTGTAGATATAATAGGATTAATGAACAATATTATGCAAAATGGGCGGAAAATTATGAAGAACCTATTGATAGACGATTTCATTTATCAGTAGCAATTAGTAAAGATGAGAATATTTCAAAGTCTAATAATGATTTGAAAGCTGATTACACGTGTATATTCGTAAAATATGCACTAAAAAGGAACCTGCATAAAAACAGATTCCTTAAATGAGGGAAAATCCCTGTCGAAGAATGGCAGTCCAGTTACTTTTCTGATAGAGAAATCTGACTATGATTACAGTCTGCTTTTCTTCATCAATCGTATAAAAGGCAAGGTAATTATTGATTATTACAAAACGAATGCCCCAGCTTGCCAGTACCGGATCATCTACCAGATGAAACTTCTGTGGCAGGTCGGCTAGTGAGCCTATCTGCTCAGTCGCAGCATCTAACAGATTATCTGCGGCATTCGGATTTTTGAGGGTAAATTCGATGTAATCCGCAGCACGCATAATATCGTGTTCTGCGGTGGAAGTGATATGAACCTGATAGCTCATCGACTGCGGCGGCTCCTGATATCAGCCATAGCTTCGGAAAATGGTTTGGTGTTACCTGTGGCAATATCGTCCATTCCTTCCTTGATCTGGCTGTAAAGTTCAAAGCGGCTGGTCAGTCCTTCGTAGGCTTCAATGCTCATAACGGCAAGGTCGCCTTTTCCATTCTTCGTGATGAAAACTGGTTCAGGATAATTATGACAAAATGTAGAAATTTCATTGTAATTATTCCTTAAATCAGCACTTGATTTGATTGCTGGCATAAAAACACCTCCCTATTTGATAACAAAATTATACACAAATTTTGTTATGGAGTCAATGGATATACCATTAGTGTTAGCAGGATAAACACAACTATTCATATGTATCTGACCGCAAGGTCGGGAACACAGCCCGCAGGGTGAAGTTCCCGGCGGGCTTTCATTATAAGAAAGCGAGGTTAGAGACATGGGTTTATTTACAGACGGATTTAAGTTATTAAAGAAGGCGAGTGAGCCTTTGTATAAGACACCTAAATCCATTCAGGAAACCATAGAGATTATGGCGGTGGCTGAAAACGGCATTTTTTGAAGTAAGCAAAAATAAGTATTCCAAATGCTACCGCTTTCAGGACATCAATTACACGACAGCAACCGAGGATGAGCAGATCGGTATTTTCGAGAGATACTGCAAGTTCTTAAATTCGCTGGACTGTAATTATAAGATTACGATCAACAATAAGAACAAAAACATGGATGAACTCCGTGACAAGGTTCTGATTGCTGAGAAAAATGATGGTTTCAATAATTACAGAAGAATTTACAATGACATCATTGAAGAGAAGATTATTGAGGGCAGACAGGGGATTGAGCAGGAGAGATACCTGACAATCACGATTGAGAGAAAGAACTTTGAGGAGGCGAAGGCACAGTTTGCAACCCTTGAGGCAACGATACACAAGGCTTTCATTGAGCTTGGTGCGGAGATTGTGCCTCTTAATGGAAATGAGAGGCTGAAAGTGCTTTATGACTATTATCATCTTGGAGATGAGGCAGCTTTGATTTTGATATCAAAAAGGCAAAGAAGGTCGGGGCAGATTTTAGAAATGACCTGTGCAATGGGATGGTGAAATATTTCCCGGACCATTTTGAGGATGAGAGTAAATTCTGCAAGGCACTTTTTATCAAAAAGTATCCGAGCAGTTTGTCAGACAGATTCATCAATGAGATTACTTCCCTTCCGGTTCATTCTATCACGAGTATTGATGTGGTGCCTGTTCCAAAGGATCTGACAACAAAGGTGCTTCAGAAAAAATACCTTGGTATTGAGTCGGATATTATCAAACAGCAGAGAGTTCGTAATAAGAATAACGATTTTTCTACGGAAATTTCATACGCCAAGAGAACGGAGAAAAAAGAAATTGAGGAAATCATGGATGACGTCCGTGAGAATGACCAGTGCCTTTTCTTCGTGGGAGTAACCATTATTCTTATGGCAGAAAGCAAGAAGGAGCTTGAGAGTGTATGTGAGACTGTGGAGACCATCGGAAAGCGTAACAGCTGCACGATTGATATACACTACTTAAAGCAGAGGGAAGCTCTCAACACAGCACTTCCGATTGGTGTAAGACAGGTGGAGACAATGCGTACCCTTCTTACTCAGTCACTTGCGTACTTATGCCATTCAATGTGCAGGAGCTTAATGACAGCACAGGCAACTATTATGGTATCAACCAGATCAGCAAGAATGTGAATATCGGTAACAGAAAGAAGCTTATCAACGGAAATGGCTTTGTATTTGGTGTGCCGGGTTCCGGTAAATCCTTCTTCTGCAAGATGGAGATGGGCAGCGTATTCTTGTCGGGAGATGATGAGATAATCGTCATAGATCCAATGAACGAGTACTTTGATATAGCTGATACTTATGGTGGAACAGTGGTAAATATGTCTACCTACACGGATAACTATGTGAATCCGCTGGAGATGGATGTATGGAGCTTGATCCGAATGATTCCAAGGGAATGGTTAGAGAGAAGGGCGAGTTTATGCTTGGACTTTGTGAGCAGTGTATCGGGGATAGTTTAAATTCAAGACAGAAGTCAATCATCGACCGCTGTGTGAGAAAACTGTATATCGACATTGCAAGGAGCAAAGAGAAGTATATCCCTGTAATGAGTGACTTTTACGATATCCTTATGGCACAGCCGGAGGACGAGGCAAAGGACATTGCATTGTCACTAGAGCTTTTCGTAAATGGTTCACTTAACATCTTCAATCACCAGACAAATGTGGATGTGGATAACAGATTCACAGTATATGGCATCAGGGACTTAGGTACAGAGCTTAGTCCTATCACAATGCTTGTCATGATGGAGTCTATTCAGAACAGGATTGTTGAGAATGGCAAGAGAGGCAAGGCAACATGGCTCTATATTGATGAGTTCCACGTCTTACTTAATTCTGAGTATTCTGCAAAATATCTGCAGCAGCTCTGGAAGAAAGTAAGAAAGCAGGGAGGTCTTTGTACAGGTATCACGCAGAATGTCGTCGATCTGTTGCAGAATTACACAGCAACCACAATGCTTGCAAACTCTGAGTTTGTGGCACTTTTGAAGCAGGCAAATACGGACAGTTCCAAGATGGCGGAAGTTATCGGGGTATCAGAGGCACAGCTAAGATTCGTAACCAATACTGCATCGGGAATGGGACTTATCAAGTGTGGTTCTGTGGTGATTCCATTTGATAATCAGATTAGTAAGGATACAGATTTGTACAGGCTGTATAATACCAACATTCATGAGAAGATTGCGGAACAGAAGAAACGTGAAATGCAGAAAAATGTCGAATAATGTTGATAGAGGTCGCAATTTGCGACCTCAAAGCATAGCCATCCGGGAAGCTGGGTGGCTGTTTTGCATTTTGAGTGAAAGAAGGTGAGAACATTGAAGATAAAAAAGGTGGATGACAAGCCGATGATCATTCACACAAAGGAGAAAGCTAAGATTCATGCCCACGAGCCAAAGGGTGCCAAGATTAAAGGCAGCAACATCTATACAGTAGAGAGAGGTCCTAAGACTATCGGTGCAAAGGTATCTGATGATAAAAAGAAGTCCTATCGCAAGAGTACCATTCATCAGTCAGAGCCGAAGAATAGGGGACTATCAAGATTTAAGCGAAACTATAGAGAATCAAACACTTCCATCAAGACCAAGAACACCAATCTTCACATAGCAGGAAGAACAGGTGCACTTGCAGCCGGGGCAGTAACGGAGCAGGTGGAAGGCGGGCAGGAGGTATCGCAGGCAGCATATCTTGCATATGAAGCGAGCCGACCTGTTACCGGAACTGCTTCTAAGGGTGCAGCACTTTTCAGGAAAAGGCGGCAGCCGAGGCAAGGAAGCGTATCAAGAAGGTAGATGCAGGAAAGAAGCTGGCAAAAAAGACAGCAAAGAAAGCTGCCAAAGATACTGCAAAGACTGTAGCTAAAGAGACAGCAAAAGAAACAGCCAAGACTACTGCCAAGGTTGCAACAAAAACTGCTACAAAGGCAGCTGCTACAGCGGCAGGAACAGCAGTTGCACCGGGAGTAGGCACGGCAATCGGCATGGCAGCCGGATATGCTGCAGGTGTGTCCATAGAGGTCAAGGATGAAAAGATGACCAACCGGAGCAGGAAGATAAAATTCTTTCTGGATAAGATGAAAGCACAGGAGAATCAGACAGATAGCGTGGCAAAGCTGGTAAAGGATCTGATTGTGCGAAAAGTGATTACCTGGGTAAAGGCAGCTGCACCGATTATTGGATTGGTGCTGTTGTTACTTGTACTTGTAGTTGCCATGATTGCGGTTCCGGTTATAGCGGTGATAGCAATCCTTTACAATTCTCCATTTGCTTTATTTCTGCCACCACTTGAATCAGGAGATACCGTGCAGATAGTAACGAGTGCTTATGTGCAGGAGTTTAACCGGGATGTGAATACGAAAGTGAATGAGCATACCGGATATGACCTTGGAGAGCTTGTCTATGTGGATTATGAAGGTATGGAAGAAACCCCAAGCAATTACTATGACATCATGGCAGTCTATATGGTCAAGCATGGTGTCGGAGATACTGCAACAGTCATGAATGAGACTTCAAAAGGCTGGCTGCAGGCAGTTGTAAATGATATGTGTTCATACACCACAAGCACAGGAACAAAGGATGTGGAAGAAACGGATGCAGACGGTAATGTAACTACTGTTACGAAGTCGGTTCTGTATGTGAATGTCACACTGAAATCGTACAGAGATATGATTTCGGTCTATGGATTTAATTCTGATCAGGTGGAAATGCTTGAGCAGATCATGAGTCCGGAGTTTATGGGACAGCTTGGATATGCCGGAAGCGGAAGTGGTGGCGGAGGCGGAAGTCCGGGAGTAAGCTCCATGACTGAGGATGAAATCAATGCCATCCTTAGTGGAATTACAGACAGCAGGCAGAAAACAGTCTGCTCCTATGCACTACACAGAGTTGGCTTCCCTTATAGTCAGGATTTAAGAGACAGCGGTAACTATTATGACTGCAGTTCCTTAGCCTATTATTCATGGAAGGATGCAGGTGTGGATATTAGTTACGGTGGTGCAACCACAGCGGCAGCGGAGGCACAGGGACTGGATGAAGCCGGAAAGACTGTTTCCTTTGATGAGTTACAGCCGGGAGACCTTATCTTTTACAGTTTTACAAGTAATGGAAGATATAAGAACATCAGCCATGTGGCAGTATACGTCGGAAATGGCAAGGTGGTAGAGGCACTTAATGAAAGTCTTGGCGTTGTTTACAGGGATGTGGCAAGCACAGGGAAGATAGTTGTGATAGGAAGACCATAACAGGAAATTTGCAGAGAGGGCATAGTCCCTCTCTGAGACTGGAGGTAAGAATGGATTTAAAAGATATGATACTGGTAACAGAAAACGACAGGGGAACAGAGACAAATATGCTGATGACTCTGGATGATTATAAGAGTTTTATAGCAGTTGATGACATGTCAGAGCTTGCAGACAATTTGTTGCAGCTTGGAAGGACGCTTGGTAAACCAGATAACTTCACAGAGTATTACAGGGCAGCAAATGTAACGGTATCTGCGAGATTCTGTCTGGATGATATTCAGCTGGGACACTTTCTTCAGGGATTTTATAACGATTCCAAAGAATTTCGGTTTGATAAAGAAGCCAGTTCTTATGAATGTGTTGCAAAGCTTAAGGAGATTGGAATGACCGATAAGGCTGGTGGATGATTTTAACCTGCATTATGAAATGGAGAACCGCTCATTTGAAAGGGGACAGACATTTCATAACTTCAATGACCATGATTACATGGTGCTTGAAGCATTATCACCAAGAAATCTTGTGGTGATGGATATGAAGTCAGGTTCTCTTACAATCGCCCTTGGTGCGACAGAGTATAAGCGTTATCCGAAGGATGAGAAGCCTACAAAGGACAATACCACAATCGGGGTATCGTGGGAGCATGGCATTTATCTAGGTTCCACACTTTCAACTACAAATTTCAAGGCATGCAAGAGGAGTATGGCACACCGGAAAAGATAGAGGATATCTATGATTACAGGGCAAAGCTAAAGCAGAAGTTCTATTTTTATCAGGATATGTCAAAGGATGATGATGTACCGAAGAAGCTGCAGAATGACTTCCTTCACCAGATGTATGAGGATTTTGGAACGATTGAAGAGGACTGTTTTTACGACAGGCTGGAAGATGGAAAGTACGATGAAGGCTTTAAGGAAAGACAGGTAAAGGAAGAAAAGAGCCGGTGATGAGATTTTTACAGGAGGCGATATCATATGGAACAGGAATTTGATGTTGAGATAAAAGAAGTGCTTTCACGAGTACAGAAAGTAAAGGCAGAGTCGCTTGACGATGCCATCAATAAGGCAATGGATATGTATTATGCAGAGCAGATAGTCCTTGGAGCAGAGGACATGAAGGGAGTTGATTTTGCGCCTATCAGCGAAGGTCAGCTCCCTTATTCATTAAAAGAAAACGGAGGAAAAGCAAGATGAAAAGTGATTCAACAACAGTAATTAAGAACATGGAGTTTTTGGTAAAGGAACTTCATAAGGAGTGGGACAGATCGGGTGTTACTAAGGCATCCGTTATTATTTCCCTTGAGGAAGTAGATGGTATCAATGATAAGTTAAAAGAGATTATCTATCAGACACAGAAGTCAGTCGATGAGGATGAGCTGACCTTTAAACAGAGCATTGCAAAGTCCAAGGAGTGCTATGTGATTCTTCGTGTGGTGCGTAAGATTGCAAAGAAAAAGGATAAATGCGAAAAACAGGCAATCGACAATGAATTTGCAATCGAGCTGGATAAGGATGAGTTAAAGCTATTTAAGGGATTGTTTGCAGAGATGTTTAAGTAGAGGAGGACAAAGGTATGGGCGTTGATATGAAGGTCAAAGCGATATACGATTCTGAAATTGGTAACATCACAAGATCAGAAAAGAACTGGAAGGATGTGTTAAAGGTTGCAGGTCAGTTATACCGCTATGAATTTGACAATATCGTTATGGTAACAGCTCAGAGACCTCCGGAAAAAAGCACACTCATGGCAGATTATGATACCTGGAAAAGGTGGGAAGATATGTAAAGCGTGGTGCGAAAGGCTGTGCTATCTTCCATCAAGGGCACTGAATCCACGCATGAGATATATCTTTGATATCAGTGATACCGGAGGGAAGAATGTCAAACTGACATGGGACCTTGAGGGAGAAAATCTTAAGGATTATGTGGATTTTCTTGTGTCAGAAGGTCAGATTGAGCAGTACGATAACAGCGACAGGGAGTCTCTAAAAAATATATTAAAACAGTTTACAGGAACAGATGTTTGGCTTATAATAAAAGAAGAGTTCGGAGACCGAATGACCGAGCTTATGCAGCTATCAGGTAGTGTGATAAAGGAAGAAAGTAAGAAACGCAATGGCTTACAGCAGGAAATGGACATGGAGCAGCTTGTATATACAAGTGTCATGTATGCTGTAGGGACGAGATGCGGATTTGACTTATCTGTGCAAGAACAGGATTTTAGTCAGATCGTAAATATCAAAGACGAAGAGATCATTTACCGTCTTGGTTCCATTGTATGCGATGTCTCCTGTAGTGTTCTTAGAGAATTTAGTCGTAACTTAAAGGCAATCGAGAGCGAAAGGAGAATTGGATATGTTAGAAGAAATGGCTTACAAGGAAGTGGACGGACTGCTTTACCCGCAGATAGAGATGCCGGACGAGACGGAGGATCTCACGAAGCTGGGCAAATACGGAAGGATGGCGATGAGTTATCTTCAGGAGAACGAGCCGGCAAGATACAAGACGCTGATGAGATTCGGGAAGATGTACGAGAAGATGTCAGCGGTAGAGGAGGAAGCGAACCAGCTGTACGACCAGTTAGAGATGCAGTATCTGGCGAAGCACAAGCCACAGAATCCGTCATCGACAATGGAGATGTGGAAGATAAGGGAGCAGGCGAAGATGCAGGCAGAGGAAGTGGTACTCCATCAGATAGTGATGCGATTCCACTAGAATCTGAGGATACAGAACTGAATAGGGAACTTGATGAAATCAATTCATTGGGTGTTAGTAAGGAAGCCGAATATACACAGGCTTCCTTTTTTTTCGACCAGAACGGGCAGGCAAGCATTGGCACCATTCATACTGAGGACGAAAACAATAATCAGTTTATGCGTCAGTTCGAGCAGGACAGAAAAGCTGCATTAGCAGGTAAATATAATTACCTGAATCCAAAAAAGTCTGCAATAGTACCAGGTGAGTATATCAAACAGGTGCTTATGAGAGGTACAGGTTTTATCGGTGGCAAGGGCAGGGTATGCAAGATTTTTGAAACAGAGATTGATGCAGGAACCAGGGCAAAGCGTATCAAAGCAGAGTATGGTCAGGGAGGTGCAGGCTGGCCGGTTGACGGACTAGGACTGCACGGATATGACACATTTCATGGGAATGGACTGCGTTTTCAATGGCGAGATGAGGATGGAGAGGTTGAAGGATATGTTTCGTGGAAAGATATCGAAAAAGAGCTTGGTGTACTTATTCTTACAGGGGAATACCAGCCTGAGACACCTCGTATTGATGAGCTTGCGATGGACGGACTCCGTGAGGATGATGAGGTCATTGATGCCGAATACCGGGAAGTGGAACCGGAGGAGGCAGAAGCAGAGATTGATGATTATGCAATACCGGATGAGCCGGAGAGCTATGCTTCTAACAGAGATATGTAAGTGCAAAAGGCATGACACCACATGACACTGCCGATGAAGACCGCATGGTAACACAGGCAGAATATGGTGCAGAGATAGAAGCTGAAACAACTGAAAAAGATCCATCAGAGCTTCAGTATATTACACCGATTGATTATGCCAAGCGTATTGCAGAGCTTGATGAAGACCTGCGTGATGTGGCGGAGATTCTTGTAACAGATTGCAGCTGCTACACTCCGTTTAGGGCATTCCTTATGGATGTGGTGCAGTCTGATTTTGCATTTATGCCCAATAAACTTGACCTTATCAGGGATATTGCATTAGGGACAGATAATGCAGAAAGAAAGGCATATTCCAACAATAAGTATGGTCTTGTGGAGTACTCAATCAGAAGCGGTTATGTGAAGATCAGCTATAAGAACAGGAATGGTGTGCGTAAGGAAGGTGCACTCGACTGGCGTGAGTTATACGAGATTTTATCCTATATGGTAAAACAGCCATTTTACTGTGGAGAAGACCAGAAGAAGTATTATCAGGAGACAAAACAGAAGGCTGACAGGGATAAGATGAATCCGGTCTATAAGAGATTCTTTGATATCGAGGATAGTGTAAAAGCCAACCGTCTTGAAACCAGGGAAAGAGCAATAGCGAATGGCTGGGAAACCAAGATTGATGAGAATGGACATGTGGTTTCAGATGATGCAGTACAGAAAAAACACAACTTCCACTACAATCTCTGGGAAATGGAAAAAGGCGGTGCCAAGACCAGATATCAGTGGAATATGGATGCAATCCGCACTTTAAAGCAGATAGAATCAGAAAACAGGCTTGCCACACCGGAGGAGCAGAAAGTTCTGTCGAAGTTTGTCGGATGGGGCGGACTGTCACAGGCATTTGACGAGGAAAACGCAGGCTGGAGCAAAGAATATGCAGAGCTGAAAGAACTTTTATCCGATGAGGAATACAGTGCTGCAAGGGCAACAGTAAACAATGCCTTTTATACTTCACCGGAGATTGCCATGTGCATGAACTCGGCACTTGTCCAGTTTGGTTTCAGAGGCGGCAATGTATTAGAGCCATCTATGGGTATCGGTAACTTTTTTGGAAGTATGCCGGCACCTATGCAGAGAAGTAAGCTGTATGGGGTGGAGCTTGACAGCATTTCAGGAAGAATTGCAAAGCAGCTTTATCAGAATGCCAATATCAGTATCACAGGATTTGAGAATACCACATATCCGGATAACTTCTTTGATGTGGTTGTCGGAAATGTGCCATTTGGTGATTACAAGGTATTTGATCCAAAGTACAACAAGTATAACTTCCGTATCCACGATTATTTTCTGGCAAAAGCACTTGACCAGGTAAGACCGGGAGGCATGGTTGCGGTGATTACCACAAAGGGAACACTTGATAAGGCAAATCCTACTATCCGAAAGTATCTGGCTGAAAGAGCAGAACTTGTGGGAGCGATAAGACTTCCGAATACTGCATTTAAAGATAATGCAGGAACCGAAGTGACAGCAGATATCCTGTTTCTGCAGAAGAGGGAGAGAAAGATTGATATTGAGCCGGACTGGGTACACCTTGGTGTGACTGAGAATGGCATTGCAGTCAACTCTTATTTTGCAGAGCATCCGGAAATGATGCTTGGATCTATGAAATATGATACAAGGATTTACGGACAGGACAGCAGATATACAGTCTGTGTGAATGATGATGAGAACTTCAATATGTATGAAGTATTAAACAAAGCTATCGGTAATATCAAAGCCCAGATGACAGATTTTGAGAGAGTGGCAGATGAGGCGGAGCAGACGGAGGAAGTTATCCCGGCTGATCCGGATGTGAGAAATTACACTTACACATTTTTTGAAGGAAAGCTCTATTACAGGGAAAATTCCGAGATGGTAAGAAAAGAAGTATCACAGACTGCCGAGGAGAGAATCAGAAGTCTTGACGAAATCAGACAGATAACAAGAGAGCTGATTGATATCCAGATGGATGGCTGCAGTGAGGAGGAGCTTTCTGATAAGCAGAGACTTCTTAATGTGAAATATGATGCCTTTATAAAGCAGTATGGAGCCATTACCTCAAAAGCAAACAGAATAGCTTTCAGAGATGACAGCGATTACCCACTTCTTTGCAGTCTTGAGGAAGTAAATGAAGACGGGGAGGTGAAAAAAGCGGATATGTTTTATAAGCAGACGATTAAGGCAAAGACGGTCATAGACAGAGTGGAGACCGCTGTGGAAGCATTAAATGTATCCGTCAATGAATTTGGATATGTAAACCTTGCCTATATGCTCTCTATCTATGAGCCGGATATTACAAATGCAAAGGAAGAGCTTGCAGAAAAGTCCGGACAGACAGCTGATGAGATAACGCTAAGTGATGATGCATTAGCAGAGCTTAGAAGGGCAGTCCTTGTGGAAGAGCTGGACGGACTGGTTTTCCTAAATCCAGACCGCTACAACGAGAACAATCCCGACATCGGCTGGGAGACAGCAGACGAGTATCTTTCGGGAAATGTGAGAGACAAACTTCGTGTAGCAAAGGCTATGGCGGCTGATACAGACAATCCGCAGGCAGAAAGATTTGCAGGAAATGTGGCAGCACTTGAAAAGGTGCAGCCGGAATGGATTGAAGCCTCGGATATTGATGTAAAGATTGGTACGACATGGATTGAGCCGCTTGATTATGAGCAGTTTATCTATGAGCTTCTCAATACACCAAGACGGGCAAGGGCAGTCAGAAGCCAGTTTTACAATACAGGCATTCAGGTACACTTAAATAAGATGAGCATGGAATGGTTCATCGAGAATAAGAGCATGGATAAGCATTCAGTGGCAGCTACTAAGACCTATGGTACAAGCCGCATGGATGCTTATTCTATTTTTGAGGATACGCTGAACCTTAAAACTGTAACAGTCAGGGACAGGATTGATGACGGTGATGGCAAATATCATTACGAAGTCAATAAGAATGAGACAATGCTTGCAAGGGAAAAGCAGAACATGATCAAGGAAAAGTTCAAGGAGTGGCTGTTTGCCGAGCCGGAGCGAAGACAGAAGTATGTGGAATATTACAATGAGACATTCAATAACATCCGTCTGCGTGAGTATGATGGAAGCCACTTACAGTTTCCGGGAATGAATCCGGCGATTGAGTTAAAGCCACATCAGAAGAATGCGGTGGCAAGAATCCTTCTTGGAGGAAACACCCTGTTGGCACACTGCGTTGGTGCCGGAAAGTCCTTTGAGATGATGGCTGCCTGCATGGAGCAGAAGAGACTCGGACTTGCCAATAAGACAATCATGGTTGTTCCAAAGCCGCTTATCGGGCAGACAGCATCAGAGTTTTTAAGGCTTTATCCGTCAGCAAATATCTTAGTTGCTACAGAGCGTGATTTTGAAAAAAGCCGCAGAAAGCAGTTCGTATCAAGGATTGCAACAGGTGACTATGACTGTATCATCATGTCGCACTCGCAGTTTGAGAAAATTCCAATCTCAGCAGAGAGAAAGGAAAGAATGCTCAATGAGCAGATTGATGAGATCAGCTATGCGATTGATGAGATGAAGGAGCGTAACGGAGAGAGATGGACTGTAAAACAGATGGAAAGCCAGAAGAAAAAGCTGGAGGAACAGCTGAAATCTCTATCTGATGAGAGCAGAAAGGATGACCTTATAACCTTTGAGGAGCTGGGTGTGGACTCTATCATGGTGGACGAGGCACACAATTTTAAGAACCTTGCGATTTTTTCCAAGATGAATAATGTGTCAGGTATCAGCAGCAGTGGAGCGAAGAAGTCAACGGATATGCAGCTTAAATGCCAGTATTTGTCTGAGATAAATGATGGCAGGGGCATTGTATTTGCGACAGGTACACCGATATCCAATACCATGTGTGAGATGTATGTCATGCAGCTTTACTTACAGAAAGCGGCACTTGAAGAGATGGGGATTTATCACTTTGATTCATGGGCAGCAAACTTTGGTGAAGTGACAACAGCACTTGAGCTTACTGTAGAGGGAAGCGGATTCCGTTTTAAGAGCAGATTTAATAAGTTTACGAATCTGCCGGAGCTTATGAATATCTTCCGTGAAGTAGCAGATGTGCAGACAGCAGATATGCTTGACCTTGATGTGCCAGACTCGTGGAGCAGCCGTACATTATTGTGGAGTCGGAGCCGTGACTGGTGATGTAAAACAGGTCATGGAAGACTTTGTTGTGAGGGCAGAGCGTATCAGAGGCGGTGGAGTAGATCCAAGTGAGGATAACTTCTTAAAGATTACCCATGAGGCAAGACTTCTTGGAACAGATGCAAGACTGATTGATAAGGATGCACCAAATAATCCGGATGGAAAGCTCAATAAGGTAGCGGAGAATGTCTGGAAAGAATATGAGAAAGGAAATGCCAACGGTCATATAGGCTGTCAGCTTATTTTTTCAGATATCGGCACACCGGGACCGGATAAGGACTTTACCATCTACGATTATCTGAAGGAAACACTTATCCAGTATGGTATTCCGGCAGATGAGATAGCATTTATCCATGATGCCAAAACGGATGCACAGAGGGATGCACTTTTTAAGGAAATGAGGACAGGTAAAAAGAAAGTTCTTATCGGTTCAACAGATAAGTGTGGAACAGGTGTCAATGTGCAGACACACCTTGTTGCAATGCACCATGTCGATTGTCCGTGGAAGCCTTCTTCTATTGAACAGAGGGAAGGACGAGGCATACGACAAGGCAACGAAAATGAAGAGGTGGCAATCTACAGATATGTCACCAAAGGAACCTTTGATGCATACAACTGGTCACTCGTCGAGAATAAGCAGCGTTTTATCAGTCAGGTTATGACAAGCAAGGCTGTAAGCCGAAGCTGCGAGGATATCGACGAGGCTACACTTTCATATGCAGAGATCAAGGCGGTTGCTACAGGTAATCCTTTGATCAAGGAAAAGATGGAGATTGACAATGATGTCCAGAGATTAAAGCTCTTAAAGGCATCCTATGACAATCAGAGATATGGCTTGCAGGATAACTTTATGATTAAGTACCCGAAGCTCATTAAGACAGCAACCGAAAAGCTTGCCAATGTAAGAAGAGGATGTAAAGGCAAGGATAAAGAGCTGATTGATAATCCGGAATTTGCCATTACTATAGGCAAAGCAACCTACACAGAGCGAGTGGATGGCGGAACCATGATGCTTGAAGCAATCAGCAAGTGCAAGACCGGAGAGACAACTGCAATAGGTAAATTCCACGGATTTGAGCTGCTTGTGGAAAAGAACTTCCTTGGCATCAATTATATGGTGCTTCAAGGAAAGACAGAGTACAAAGCAGAGCTTTCCACAAGTCCTGTCGGCAGCATGGTGAAGTTGGAAAACCTGTTCAATGGACTTCATGAGAACATTGATTTTTTAGAAAAGAAGATTGAGCAGTACCAGAATGACCTTGAAGCATCAAAGACTGAGTATGACAAGCCATTTGCGTACAGCAAGGAACTGGAAGAAAAGCTGGCAAGACAGTGTGAACTGAATGCCCAGCTTGACCTTGAGAAGCAAAGGCTGTGGATGCAGACCTGAGCGGACCGGAGGAAGAAAGAGAAGCTGATGACAGAATGGAATCTGCAGCAATTGTAGCAGAGGATAAAGGTGCTTATCAAGCGGACAGAGAGGCAGAACACGATAGGAGAGTGAATAATATGAGCATAAGAAAAGTGGTCGCAGGACTACTGATTACAGCAGGGATTGCCATTATGGCAGTCCCTTTTTTCTGGCGGGCAACCGGAGAAAAACAGACAGAACAGCTCATAAGTGAATTTGAGCAGACATTGGAGGATGATTACGATGAAGAAACAGATGTGGAGGAAGAGCAAACCTCCATTAGTAAAGAGGATGAAGCCATTCTTAAAGAAGGCGGTGTTATCGGCATCATTGAGATACCGGGCTTAGATATCAGGTATCCGGTAATGGAAGGAACCACAAGTAAAGTGCTTAATGCCGGGATTGGTCATATAGAAGAAACAGCAGGGATTGGGGAGAGTGGCAACTGTGTATTGTGCGGTCACAATGGCAGCAGATATGGCACATTTTTTACACCACTAAGTCAGATATCCATAGGTGATGAAGTAATGATAACCGACAAAAATGGGCTGAAGCATATCTATGAGGTAACAGAGACAGAGGTAGTAAATCCGTATGATAACAGCATCAAGACACAGGGCGATGAAAAAGAACTAACTCTTTTTACCTGTTCCCAGAAAGGAACCATGCGTTTTGTAGTCAGGTGCATTTATAAGGAGGCGGTGATGGATGAATAAGAGATACCGGTTAGGTGAGATAGAAGAGGCAGTATCGGAAATGGAAGAGCTAATTGACATCGAGGATGATATTGCAGAGATTGATGATGAATTTCAGATAGTCGTAAGCGGCTGGTCTGTGTATGTCGAAAGCCTGAATCTGACACTCAGACAGGGAATAGCCTGTGTATGGGATGCAGAGGAAGGATTATTTATGCCTGATTTTGATGTGACCATCGTGTATGAGGGGAACATTGAAACACAGGAGTGGCTCTACTATGAGCAGGACGGAATGGTCGTTACACTTGGCAACTGGTTAAATGGCAGATTGTCTTGTGAACAGATAGAACAGCTTTGGTGTGAGCTTATCATACCGGAGCAAAACAAAGAACAAAAAGAAAGCGAGGAATAGCATATGAAGTATTCAATTAAAGTAAACGAAGTAAGAGCAAAAGAGGGCAGCAACATCAAAGGATTTGCAACAGTAGTATTTGGTGATTCATTTAAGATTACCAATATTGCAATCCTTGAGAATAAGGATAAGGGAGAGCTTTTTGTATCAATGCCAAGATACCGCTCCAATGAGCGTGATGAAAGCAATGGCGTGATCTATAAGGATGTGTGCAATCCTATCACAGCAGAGTTTCGTGAGGAACTCTATACCAATATTCTTGATGCCTATGCAAGAATCAAAGAACCGGAGAAAGAGGAGACACAGATGCAGGACAGAACACAAGGAACCAAAGGTTCCTTTGAAATGCCGGAGTTTTCCGTAACTGTGACACCTTATGAGAGGGAAGGCAGTAACATCAAGGGACTTGCCCGCATTTATTTTGAAAACAGTTTCATTGTAAATAACATCAATATCGTACAGGGCAAAGAGAAAATCTTTGTATCAATGCCATCTTATAAGACAAAGCAGGTGGATGAGCAGGGCAAGCCAATCTATCAGGATGTTTGCTATCCGGTTACAAAGGATTTCAGGGAAAAACTCTATAATGAGATTATCTCGGAATATGAGAAAGCAAAGGATAAGAGCAACGAAAAGGCGAGGGAGAGTGCCGAGAAAAATCATGGCAATCCCGATAAAGAGAAGGACAAAGAGGCTACACCCTTTCGATAATTAGTAATCAGGGTACAGGGGCGGCCATGGCTGCCCCACTTACAGAATGGAGGAAACAGAATGGATATGGAAGCAGGAAAAACACTTACCAATGAGGATGTTATAAGGGAACTTCTCGAATTACTAAAGAAAAATGCCATGAAAGAGCAGGCAAACGATGTATTTGAGATATGCAGCTATGTGGATGGACTGGAGAAAAAGATTGATTCCATGACGGAAGAACTCACCAATATGCAGAATCAGATCAAAGAAATGCAGGAAGATACACTTGTCAATAATGCTATAAAGGCATTGTCGGAAGCACAGGAGCAACTTAATGCCAGATGTGAGCAGATAAAGTCGCAGGTATTGGAAGTGAAAGCACAGGTCAAATCTACAGCAAAGAGCATAGTTGATGAAGCAAAGGCAAAGGGAAGAGCTGTATTATACAGGCTGTCGGAGTTCTTAGGAATTAAGAAAAGGCTTCTTGATATCCGAGAGAATGTAAGAGGTGCAATCAAGACCACGGATAAGGATATAGAAAAGACAGCACTTCTTGCAAAAGGATTTCGTGAAGCCGGGCAGACAGCAGCCAATGCATTCCGTACTTTTGCTGACAAGTCGGAGGTGGATTATTCTCAGAAAAAGCAGAAACATCCCATTACAAAGGCAGTACTTGCTCCGATGAAAGCAGTGAAAAAGATGCTTGTATCAATGGAACTTCATTGGATGCATCTATTGACAAGCTGGATAATCTGGCTATGAATGTGCAGCTTGATAAGGAAAGGCATATGGAGAATGAGAAGAAGCAGGAACAGACAGAGCCAGAGAGGGCAGAAGCTGAGCGAGTAGATGCAGAGATTGTATATTCACCGATGGTCGCTGAGCCGCAGGAGTATCAGTATAATGCAGATGCATTTGAGGCTAGAAGTGTGGATGAGGTGAAGCAGGAGGCAGCACATAAGGAAACAGCGAAGGTAAGAGAAGATAAATCCAGATAGATGTAAGGGCGTGGGAGAGATTCTGCGTCCTTTTTTTTCAAGTGCATGGCCAGTGGTAGACATGTTATAATAATTGTTGATATGGTCGGATTTTGTGAGGTAGAAAAGATGGGTAAAGATTATAAAGGTAAAAGAGATAGATTTATCAGGCGTGAAATTCATTCCTGGAAAATATTATTATATTGATTCGTTTAGCAAAAAATTAACTGAATTTGATATTTATGATTTTAGGATAAAAGCTGATAGAGTATTTGCCGTAGGATATTTTTGTGTATGACGAAAAGACAGATTGCATATCTGCCTCATAATGGAGTATAATGGTAACGAGTTTTATGCAACCCGATGCATGAAATCCCTATTTCTCTTTGGACGGAGGTGGATAGGATATTTTCGATTGTACCTGACAGGTGTCAGATACTTTTGTATGAGAAGCATGGTCTCTGTTTCGTTACCACCGTGTTTGAGATATGCCCTGCATATGTTTACTGCGATGGCGAAATTAATTTTATAGACGTGTTTGGTATTTTTAGATGTTTTTACCACAGCGTGAGAAGTCACTAATTCACAGAAATTATACAGAATCATACGAGCATTGATTTCCCCAATTAATACTAAATTGACTACTCCAGCATCACCTATTGATCATATCTTTATTAAAGGATTTATAAAAAATACATGTAGAGTGTCGCAACCAACAGAGTGTTCTGATCATTTAATTTTATGGGCTGAAGAAAAATAGTTAGTAGTTCTGAAAAATGGAATTATTTTATATAAAGGAGCGGACAAATTCTCATTTACAGGGAGCGGAAGATTGAGCTGGATAAAATACCCAGCTCAATCTTCCACATGGAATACATCTTCCACCAGCATATTAAGGGTGATAGGGTAGAGCAATAAAACAGATTAGATGGAAAGGGAAGAGGCACCGTTACATAGGTACCTCTTCTTTTTAAAGAGTTGGCTCTTTCCCTGATACAGGAATTTGTATCTCCGGAGCATTGAGCAGTGCTGTGAAATTCTGCTGAATGATTTCCAGAGTTTTCAGCTTTTTCTGTAATTCCTGTTTTTCCCGAACAGTAGAAGTCTGTTCAGATTCAAGATTTTCAATTTGCTTCTGGATTTTATTAGAGCTTGGGATTTTGGTAACACCGAGATCCTGAAGCTCTTTTTTTTAGTGAATCGTGGAGCTGGTATTCTGCCTGATGTTTGGTGCGGTATACTTTTGGGTTTTTGGCAGATTTGCAATCTTCAATCACTTTACGGCAGAGTCGGTAAGAATCGCAGTGCTTTTGAATGATTTTCTGTGTGCTTAGCGCACTGTTAATTTGTATTATTCTCTGTTCAGCCGCTTTAACAGAAGCATCAACGTCAGAAATATGCTGCTGGAAATCTTCATAATTCAGCAGATTATTTTCGGAAAGATAGTTGAAGGTGCGGGCTGTCTCTTTTAGATTATTTAGTTTTGCCCAACGTTCAAATCCTTCTCGATTGCCGGTTGTAACATACGTGCCGTGACATTTCTATTAAGATCAGGAGTAATCTTGAGATTAAGAGGGAAAAAGGGGAATGCGTGACTCCGTTTGTAGCATTTGGATACAGGAAGACAAAGACAGATAAGCATAAATTAGAGATTGACCCATCTGCAGGCAGTGTAGTACAGGATATTTTTAAGATGAAGCTACGGGGAATGAGTCAGGATGCGATCGCTAATCGTTTAAATGAACTGGGTATTCTTTCACCATTTGAATATAAAATCAGCAGCGGCAGTCATTATGAAACTGGCTTCCGGCAGAAAGAGCAGGCACTTTGGAGTTCTGTTACAGTCCGTAGGATACTGGAAAACGAGGTTTATATCGGAAATCTTGTGCAGGGAAAAAGGACAACACCGAACCATAAAGTGAAGCAGACTTATGTGAAACCGGAAGATGACTGGATCCGGATTGAGAAAAATCATGAGCCACTGGTGAGTGACCGTGATTTTGAAATTGTTCAGAGACTTCTGGGCATGGATACACGTACTTCACCTGACCAAAAGCAGGTATATCTGTTATCCGGAATTGCTGTATGTGCGGATTGTGGTGCACCTATGACAAGAAAGGTTTCCACTGTGGCAGGAAAAAAATATGCTTATTATCTATGTTTCACAAATAAAGAAACAAAACGCTGTTCCAGTCACAGAATACCGGAAAAGGATCTGGAAGATACCGTACTGGTGATGTTGAAACAAGAACATCCTGCACCTGAAAAGAGTCCTGGAATTTGTTGGTACTGTGCCATTTCAGGAGATCAATATGAAGAAGCTGCAGGACAGGCTGGAGAAGAAAAAACAGGAGACAGAACGCTGTAAGGAGTTACGGATACAGTAGTTGAAAAATCCCTGCTCATCAAATAATTTTTAAAGAGTCCTCATTGTAGGGCTCTTTTTCTTCTGAAAAAAAATAATCCAAATAGAAAATTATATAATATCAACATAACAAAAAATCTTCCATATTTCTGTGGAAGAAAGGAGAGAAGAACTATGTCAATTGATTCTATGTTATCAAGAGTAAAGGGGAATTGTCTTACCCTTCAGGATCTGGAACTTAATACGCGAAAGCTAAATTTAGGAGATGAAGTGATCATTCCCGTTGAACTAATGGATGAGTATAACGAAAAAGAATATCCAAATGGAATTAAGGCAGTCGTTGTTCAGCGCTGCAAAAATCATATCGTTTTCCGCCTCCAGTTTGGATATAACCGTTCCATTTTAAAAGGTCGACTGCGATCCTATTATTATAACCAGACCATCTAACTTCTCAGTTTATGACGAAAATATGTCTCAAAGGGATGTGCTGGATGCATTAGCTAAGAGCAAACAGGAGGAAAAAAGAAAATGAATAAAAAAGAAGTCGCTGAAATCAAAAAACTGTTTAAGCCGGAAATGTGTAACCTCACCAGGATCTGCGGATGTTATGTAGATTCTGAAAAACAGAAAGTGAGCGAAACAAAGGAAGCCTTCCTTTCTATTCCAGAAGAAGAAATGTTCAAGTACTTTGATGTATTCAAAAAGAACTTATCCGGAAAAATCGGGAAAAATCTATTGAACCTTAAATACGAGACATCTACCTATCTTCCGGGGCAAGACTTATTACTTGGACTTAAAGACAGTAAATTAACCGATGACAGTTTAGTAGAAGAGTTTTTCGATAAAATCATTTCTTCATACTATTATGTTGGTAATTACTATATCATTCTTGCACATGGTATTTATGATATTCCTGGAAAGGCAAGCGATGGCACCACAATGCATGACGCTTCAGACGAAGTATATGACTATCTCATTTGCTCCATTTGTTCTGTGGATCTCGCCAAACCGGGACTCAGCTACCAGACTGAAAATTCTCGTTTTGAGGAAAGAACAAGGGATTGGGTAATGGGAATGCCGATGCACGGATTTTTGTGGCCATCTTTTTCTGACCGTACAGAGAATATCCATGAAGCCCTTCTTTACACAAAAAAAACAGCCGATATCCAGGAAGATTCATTACGAATTCATTGGGAACTATGATACCACAGACGTCTGATGAGCAGGAACAAGCGTTTAAAGACCTTTTTTCGTCTGCAAAAAATGTCTCTTTTGAACAAATCCAGTCAATCCGTGAAGAAATTTCAGAATTAGAAGAAGCACAGGATACACCTGTAGAACTAGATCCGGTTTCTTTAAAAAAGATTTTTGAGAAAAATGAAATTACTTTGTCAGAACCACCAAAATCCACATTACTTTCCAGTAATATTTCCGGTTCTACGAAAGTAAAAACCGTAGCTGCTACTTTAACAACAGATGAGCCCTTGATATTAAAACTATTGATGGAAAAAAATATATTATTTTACCGGTTGAAGGAGCAGAAATCAATGGAATCCCAGTAAATCAGTAAGGAGATTTTTGATGAGAACAAAAAAAGAATTACAGCGCGTATAGGAAGCTTTTCCATACGATATTAGTGTTACTTATTTTAAGGGTATTTTACTCTATCCCGACACCTGGTGTAAATACAGGTTACTTTAAAACATTTTTAGAGTTAAATGCTTCCTTTAGTTTTATCAATGCAATCACGGGTAGTGGCCTGTCAGATCTCTCTATTATGGCTTTAAGTGTAGGTCCTTATATTACTGCCTCCATTTTGGTCCAGCTTTTCGGAATTTTAATCCCGAAACTTGCAGAAATGCAAAACGGGATGCAGGATGAGCGGGATCGGATTGAAAAGCTTACCTTTATAGTCGGAATTATAATGGCGGTTTTACAGTCTGTGTTGATGGCAATTGGATTTGGCAAAAAAGGGCTTTTGATTGACTACAAATGGTATTGGATTTGCTGCATTACCGCTATTTGGACATTTACATCCGCGATGGTTGCTTTTATCGGAAAGAAGATGAGCGATATGAAAAATTATTTCATCGGAAATGGAGTATCTCTCATTTTGACTGCAAATATTATTGCATCCTATCCATCCGACATTAAATCCATTATCCGATTAATCGCAAGCGTAAAAGATGACCAGAAAAAAATAATTATATCTATTGTAGTTATTACGGCTATAGTTATCCTTTTTATGTTTACCTATTTTATCAATGGATGTGAAAAACAGATCAAAATCGTATACTCGAATAAAACAGGAGGAGGGGAAGGAACAATCCCTATCAAACTTGCACCGGTGGTGTTGTTCCTGTCATTTTTTGCATCATCCATCATGCTTCCCGGTTACAATCGCGAGCCTTATTGGAAAAGAAAATATTCCTTTTATCAAATTAATCAATACAGCCTGCTGGTTTGATCCAAAAAGCCCAATTTACAGCTTTGGGGCATTTATTTATCTGCTACTCATCATAATGTACTCATATTTTTATACAAATATTACTTTCAATGCGAGCGAAGTAGCACACAGCATTCAGAAAAGTGATGGAATTATCCCTGGAATAAGGTCTGGGCAAAATACAGTTGCATATTTAAAAAGACAGATGAAATCACTGATCTTTATCGGAGCAATCTGTATGTCCATCATTGCTATGGTTCCTATTTTTATCAGTGCACATTATGGATTATCCCGGCTGTCGTTTCTTGGTACATCAGTAATCATTACTGTGAGTGTAATTACTGATACAAAAAAATCAAGTACTTAGTCAGCGACGCAGTAAAAAAAATATATAGCAAA
>ENA-OQAZ01000292-OQAZ01000292.1-human-gut-metagenome-genome-assembly--contig:-NODE-292-length-28495-cov-4.988120_pt1 | contig 28495 bp, 24 predicted proteins | sample MGYA00242737_ERZ504531 | MGnify/ENA primary metagenome ERZ504531 (study PRJEB26092, sample SAMD00036244) | human gut metagenome | host: Homo sapiens | study: EMG produced TPA metagenomics assembly of... | reverse complement strand
CGTAAGTTCTACGAATGGTGCCGGAATTGGTGGCGGCGGTTACGGCGCTGGCAGTGTCAGTGATATTACCATTAAAAGTAGTTCTGTAACTGCTACTTCTACTCATGGTGCCGGAATTGGTTCTGCCGGTGGCACCTGCAGCAACATTGGCATTAGTGGTGGATCCGTAAAGGCATATTCTGATCGTATGCCAGGCATTAATTGTACCCCCCATAATGGCAACTCAACAAATGTTTATTGTTGTATTATTAAAAATGAATATTTTTTACCAGTAACGATAGATAGTGAATCCTGGAAGCCAAGTTATCATATTTTTCCTGATTCTACAAAAGACGGTAATCTGTACGTCTGGTTAACTGAAAAAGAAAATAATGACGCTTATGATGTAACTGTTGGAACCGAAAAAAGGCAGTATTCTTTCGATCAGGCAAAAAACCAATTTGTACGTATCCAAACAACTCCTACCGCTGACCAATTTGATTATACGCAGCCCAATTTTACATATACTAAAGATACCCATGTTGATATTAGTAAATATATTAAATGGAAAGATGATGTCACCGGTCATGGTAAAATTACTAAAGTAACGTATTTTAAAAAAGGAGATAAAACTCCACTCGCAGACAGCCCCACAGATGCAGGTACTTATACTTTTAAGATTGATGTGAATGAAGGTGACTACTACAATTCAGTCGATAGTATATCTGCACCAGAATGGGAATTTGTCATTTCAAAAGCACAAGCACCTTCAAGCAAGCCAACCGATACCGATCCTACAATATATGTTTCATGGTTATGTAAGAAAGTCGAAGATGTTAAAGGCCTTTTTAATGATGAATGGAAATGGAGCGATTCCGATATTTCTAAAAAATTACCTGTAGGAGAAGAAGTTTCCGCTACAGCAGTTTATAATGGTACAGATGCTGACAATTATGTAAATACATCTGTTGTATTTAAAATCACCAGAAAAGCATGTACACACCCACATACCGCAGAACGTTACTACTCCTCTCCATCCTGTACTTCCAGCGGATATAGCGGAGATACCTACTGCACAGACTGTAATGAAACACTTTCCTATGGTTATACCATTTCTGCATACGGCCATGACTATGACAACGGCGTTATCACTACAGAACCAACTACAGAAACTGATGGAATCATAACTTACACCTGTAAACGATGCAAACATCAGGATACAAAAAATCTCGGAAAGCTTGGTGACGGGGAACCTTACATTGAGGGAAGTTTCCAGAAGAAAAGCTGGGATACTGTTAATGATCTGATCAAGACATCCAAAGAAAAAGATACCATCTCCATTATCATGAATGGTGCCAGGACACTTCCTGCTTCCGTTTTATCCGGGATAAAAGGAAAAGATATTTCCCTGAATCTTGATATGGAGAATGGTTTCATCTGGAAGATCAACGGTACTTCCATTACAGCAGAAACACCTGCGGATATAGATCTTTCTGTTACAAACACAGCAGAACATATCCCGGCAGCGTTATACAGCCTGATCTCCACAAACCAGAATGATTTCGGTTCCATCTTGGAAGAAGCGGAGCTTTCGATTTCCCGGCGGTACTTTCTGTAAAGGCAGATGTTTCCTGTGCAGGACTTATGGCAAATCTGTTCTGGTATGATGTTGAGAATGGGGTTCTGCAGTGCATCCAGTCCGTAACTGTAGGCGGTGCATTTGAGCGCAGTATTCCATATGCTGAATTTATCCTTTCCAAAGGACAGGATTATTTCATAGCATTTGGTACAGAATCTCTCAATGGCAGAGTCATTCACACAGACGGAAGTATCACAGATGAAAACGGTGCATACCTGCGACCTGCTGACGCAAAGATTTCCAGCCATTCCATTGACAGAAACAAGCTTACTGTCAAACTTTCCAAAGGATGTGCAGGTGCTCAGGGTTATGACTTCGTGATCAGCAAGAAATCAAATATGCTCCAGACAGGAAAGTTCAGCAAAAAAGTTTCCTCAACTGGCAAGCCACAGGCATCTTTCAGATATCTGGCAAAGGGTACCTGGTATGTAGCGGCCCGAAGCTGGGTTCTGGATGAACAGGGCAATAAGGTCTATGGTTCCTGGACAAAGATCAAGAAGATCAAGATCACTGTTGTTACACCACAACAGCCAAAGATCAAGAATATCACTGTAAAAGGAAACACTGTGACTGTTACTTACACAAAATGCAAAAATGCCACAGGTTATGAAATCCTGCTCGGAAACAAATACAAAACCTCCGCAGGTGAGAAATATCCGGTTAAGAAATATCTGAAACGTACAGAAGGCAAAAACACCGTAACTGTAACCTTTACAAACGTAAAGAAAGGCACCTGGTATGTGACCATACGGGCATGGAACCAAACCTCCAAAGACAAATCCAGAGCTTACAGTCCATACTCCACAATGAAGAAATTCAAGACAAAGAAATAGCTTCTGTTTCTTACAAATATTTCTACTGTAAAGATTGTTCTGATTCTGTTTTCTGCAAAAGAAATAAGAAATATTGAGATATTAGGAAATCATAGGATTATAATATTTAACATCAAAAACAGGATTGAGTTTATTCTGCTCAATCCTGTTTTTGCCATATTCCCTTTTTCTTTAAAGTTTATTATATGAATCCGCAGGAATAAAAAAGCTGATTTCTATTTGCAGTAATTCACTTGCCTGCTATAACAGGGAGTCTTATTGCCTTGTGATAGACGAGCTGGATTCTGGTATTTATGAGTATTTACTGGGAGAATGCCTGGAAGTTATGCAGGATAAAGCTAAGGGACAATTGATTTTTACATCACATAACTTACGCCCATTGGAGATCCTTGAAAACGATTCTTTGCTTTATACGACTGTGAACCCCGAGAATTGCTATATAAAATCTAGTTATATTAAAAATACGCAAAATACCCGGTTATCTTATTTGCGGACGATCAAGCTTGGCGGGCAAAAAGAAAAACTCTACAATGAAACAAATATATATGAGATGGAGCTTGCTATGAGGCGGGCAAGAAGGCAGTACTGACCAATGGATTTATAAAAAAATCGCAGAAGACACCAAAGGCAGAAAAAGAACTGGCAAAGAAGTATAAAGCAGATTATGAACGGAACAAGAAATCCCAGCCTGAGTATAGTGAAAAAACTTGCACAGGGATTAGGGATGCAATTAAAGCTGGAATTTGTTCTGATGCCAACCAAAAATAAAATGTAAAGAGTATGAGAAAATAGGAACCGCAGGAATTCATATTATATAATAGGTACGTATATCAGTAACTATGAATATTTGACAGGTGTATCATCATTATTATCTGCAGAGACCTGACATTGGGATACCCCATGTCAAAATAGGCATAATCTCAAAAAAACAATGGAAAGTTGCCGATTTTTACAAAAGAAAGCTTGACAGTAACATCGGAAACTGTATAATAATATTAACAGAACCACCACGCCTCTGATTTTTCATGCGCAACCCGGTGGGACTTTTTCATTTATGGGGTGTTTTATGTATCAATATCCAAAACAAATATTAACAATAGAACAACAAGTGCAATCTTATGTAGATGCAGGAATGGAGATTACATCTTATGAAGATGTAGAGAAGGTATTAAAGACAATTGGGTTTTATCGTTTGAGAGGCTACTCGTTTCATTTATATGATAATACTACAAAGAAGTATGTTGCGGGAACAAAGTTTAAAGATATTATAAAATTGTATCAATTTGATCAGGAATTATCTGCTTTGATTTTTTCAATGATTTCTAAGATTGAGGTTGCTTTGAGAGTGCGATTGGTGGAATCATTACTTGTGCACGGAGAACCACTTGTTTTGCAAGATTCATCAATTTTCAAAGAGAAAAAACGATATTGGCAGAATATGTCTACTGTAGCATCAGAAATTGCTCGATCTAATGATGTGTTTATAAAACATAATTTTGATAATCATGATGGAGAGGTGCCTGTATGGGCAGCTGTTGAAGTTCTTTCATTTGGTACGCTATCGAAGATAATTAAGAATTTGAAAACAGGCACTGGAAGTTCATATTCTATCTTGCGTTAAACTACCAGTATAAATCAAAAAAAGGAAATTTGGTAAAACCATCACAGAAAATGCTTGCTTCATGGATACAGAGCGTTTCAGTATTGCGCAATATGTGTGCTCATAATTCCAGAATTTATAATCGCACAATACATACGACACCGGAAATTCTGGATGTAGATAAGGTTGTGCCATCGCCAGCACATAATGGTTTGTATCAAATCTTACTGGCGATGAAGTATCTGCGCTCATCCGATGAGGAGTGGGTGACATTTGTAGCTGCTTTCGATAAGCTGATTCAAAATAATATTGATGTAGTCAGTCTTACAGCAATGAATCTTCCGGCGGATTGGAAGGCACACTTAAGTGTATAAATGCAGCAGGAAGGCATAAAATAGTAAAGCAGACCTACCCAAGCTTTTTTGCTCAAACCGGTTAGGCCTTCGGCGGAGTGTTACGATAAGCACTTCGCCATTTTTTATGATTGGAAACAAACCGAATTTTAAGAGGGTATCATTACATTACCTCTCTATATGGTAGCATTTTTCGATATTTAACCGAATCAAGTAAGTCCCCTGCTTCAATTGCAAAAAGCAACAAGCAGTGGTAGGCTATTCCATTTCCGCTCCCTATTGCTGGTTTGATCTTCCGCAGTTCGATACAATAATATAACCTGTTTTTTTCTCTTTTGGGAGCTGTTTCGGCAGCTCTCAAATTTTTTTTGAAAAATTTGATTTTCGGGTGAGAGTTTTTCGCTTTTTTTGTACCTATATAAGTGAAAGACTTTTAACACTGTTTTTGGGGAAGGAGGTTGGAGGCATGTACGATACAGAAAAGAGTATCGAATTGGTAAAAAAGCGAATGCATGAATACCACTGCCGCCAGGAGCGGCGCACAGTCTGCCGTCTGTCCGTTCTGTGTGCCCTGTGCTGTTCCTGTCCCTTGTGGGGGCAATGGGGATCATGCAAAGCCGGCCAATAAACGCCACGGGAATGTACGGCACAATTCTGCTGCATGAGGGCGCAGGCGGCTATGTGTTGGTGGCTGTCATTTCCTTTACTGTGGCAGTTGTGATTACCGCATTATGTATCAAATTCAGAAAAAGAGAACAAAAGAGTCAAGACGCAGAAGATCATGTATAAAGAAAGGAGAGGTGAACGTATGAAGAAAAAGTTATTAGCCGGGATTCTGGCGCTTGCACTGTGTTCCACCAATATGCCCCCCCAGACCATATTTGCGGGGGAATTTACTTCAGGAAATCCGGATGTAGTGTCTGAGGAAGATACTCCAGAGATTTTTACCAATGAGGAGCAGGAAGCAGCAGGAGAGACAAATGAGGACTTGTTTGTATTCAGTCGGAGGAGGCTCCTGAATTTAACGATACCCCGATGAGGCAATGGCTGCTACGGAAAATGCACAAAATGGAGTAATTGATTTAACTGAGGATGCTAATGTTACGGACGGAGTTTATACCATAAATATAGCAGAAGATTACAAATTCACATGCAAGAAAAGTCCGGAAACGTCAAATAGAATTGTGGTTGATGGAACGAATACTTCAGAGCAAGACAACATCAACATTTATCTTGATAACGTAAATATCAAAACATCTGCTGGTTCGGCACTGCAAATAAATAATAATGTTAAAGCTACAGTTACTATCTATTTAACAGGCATAAATAACCTTACAACAACTAATCAAAGCTCTGCTGGTTTACAGAAAGATAACGAAGCTCAGCTTATAATAACCAATGCTTCAGACACTACTACAGGAATCTTAAAAGCTAGTAGTGATGGGAGTGGGTATGGTGCCGGAATTGGTAGCGGCAATTACGGATCTTGCAATAATATTACTATTAAAAGTGGTTCTGTAACTGCTAGTTCCACGAGTGGTGCCGGAATTGGTGGCGGCCTTTACGGATCTTGCAATAATATTACCATTAGTGGCGGTTCTGTAAATGCACAAGTTGGTTGCACTCCTCACCAGAATTTGGATAGCTCTGGTAGCTACGACCCTAAAAGCCCTGAAGTGTATCTCTGCGTTATTCCTAATACAAAAACTAAATCAGTAGCTATAGATAATAAAGTCTGGGAACCATCTAATCATAAAGCGGTTGAATCTACGAATACAAATCTATATGCATGGCTAACCGGAGAAGATCATCTTATAACTGTTGAAAAAGAGACTAAAAGTTATATCTTTAATTCAAATTCAGGGACATTTAGTGAAGGTAAACGTGATGTTACCAGTGATATTTTTGAATTTAACGGTTCTGAGTTTACTTATGATGGAAACACACACTCTCCTAACATCACTACGAAGAACAACATTAAAGGTGTAGGAAACTTCACTGTAAAATATTTCAAGGAAGATAATTTGCAAGCCGAGATAAACGAGCCTAAAGATGTTGGTACTTATATTGTAAAGATTACTGCTGTAGAAGAGGGCGATTTTTACAATGCATATTCTGGTTATTTAACAAACGACAATTGGAAATTTGCTATTAATCTTACCCCTACAATTACTACATATAAAGATGAGTATGATGGAAATCCTCATCCAGTTATCAGTATTGAAGAAAGTACAATTCCACCAAATAGTATTATTGAATACAGTGTTGATAATGGACAAACATGGTATATTTTGAATTCTAACGATAATATTCCTACTGTAAGTACGGTAAGGGAAGCAGAAAATACTAAAATTTTTATACGGATATCCAATTTCAATTCCAATTCCAATGATGATACCTGGACTTCACAAGAATATCAAGCAATCATCAAGCGAGCAACCTCAACACCAAATTTTCCATCAATAGACACAATCTCCGTTCCATGGTCCTGTAAGAAAGTAAAAGATATTGATCCTAATTCTCTTCCTCAAAACTGGAATTGGCAGGCAAACGATGCAAATAATGATTTACAGGTTGGAAATAATTCTGCTACCGCAATTTACAATGGCAGTGATAAGGGAAATTACGAAAAAGAAACTTTCACTTACACAATCATCAGAAAGGAATGTGAACACAAAAATACCGTGGGATGCTACTACTCCTCTCCATCCTGTACTTCCAACGGTTACAGCGGAGATACCTATTGTAACGACTGCGAGAGAACCATCTATTACGGCTCCACGATTTCCGCATACGGCCATGACTATGATAACGGTGTTATCACTACAGAACCAACTGCCGAAACCGACGGAATCATAACTTACACCTGTAAACGATGCAAACATCAGGATACAAAAAACCTCGGAAAACTTGGTGACGGGGAACCTTATATTGAGGGAAGTTTCCAGAAGAAAGGCTGGGATGCTGTCAACGGTCTGATCAAGACTTCCAAAGAAAAAGATACCATTTCCATTACCCTGAATGGTGCCAAGGTACTTCCTGCCACTGTTTTATCCGAAATAAAAGGCAAAGATATTTCCCTGAATCTCGATATGGAGAATGGTTTCATCTGGAAGATCAACGGTACTTCCATTACAGCAGAAACACCTGCGGATATAGATCTTTCTGTTACAAATACAGAAGAATATATTCCGGCAGCATTATACAGCCTGATATCCACAAATCAGAATGATTTCGGTTTCCATCTCGGAAGAAACGGAGCTTTCGATTTCCCGGCTGTGCTTTCTGTAAAGGCAGATGCTTCCTGTGCAGGACTTATGGCAAATCTGTTCTGGTATGATGCTGAGAATGGGGTTCTGCAGTGCATCCAGACTGTAACTGTAGGCGGTGCATTTGAGCGCAGTATTCCATATGCTGACTTTGCCCTTTCCAAAGGACAGGATTATTTCATAGCATTTGGTACAGAATCTCTCAATGGAAGAGTTATTCACACAGACGGAAGTATCACAGATGAAAACGGCGCATACCTGCGACCTGCCAACACAAAGATTTCCAGCCATTCCATTGACAGAAACAAGCTTACTGTCAAACTTTCCAAAGGATGTGCAGGTGCTCAGGGTTATGACTTCGTGATCAGTAAGAAATCAAATATGCTCCAGACCGGGAAATTCAGCCAGACCGTTTCCTCAACCGGCAAGCCACAGGCATCTTTCAGATATCTGGCAAAAGGTACCTGGTATGTGGCAGCCCGAAGCTGGGTTCTGGATGCACAGGGCAATAAGGTCTATGGTTCCTGGACAAAGGTTAAGAAGATCAAGATCACTGTTGTCACACCGCAGCAGCCAAAGATCAGGAATATCACTGTAAAAGGAAACACTGTGACTGTTACTTACACAAAATGCAAAAATGCCACAGGTTATGAAATCCTGCTGGGAAACAAATACAAAACCTCCGCAGGTGAAAAATATCCGGTTAAGAAATATCTGAAACGTACAGAAGGCAAAAATACCGTAACTGTAACCTTTACAAACGTAAAGAAGGGTACCTGGTATGTGACCATACGGGCATGGAACCAAACATCCAAAGACAAATCCAGAGTTTACAGTCCATACTCCACAATGAAGAAATTTAAGACAAAGAAATAGCTTCTGTTTCTTACAGATATTTCTACTGTAAAGATAATGCCAAACAGCCTTGTAGGCAAATGAAACAGTTGACAGCTGAAAAAACCAATGATAAGATAAATGCACTCAAATTATAACAGAACAGGCTTACAGTCAGAAAAGGATCAGAATTTCGGTTCTGATTATTTTTTGTGTTTTATTCCGTTGACAAGGGAAAGTTCGCACTTGAAAAAGAATAAAACTGGGTTATAATACGAACAAATGTTTGCAATGCAAAAAATCATTCCCGGATTTACAGTAAGCAATCCGGTTGATAGAAAGAAAGGAAATGTAACAGACATGGCAAAGAAAAACACCTATGATGCAGGGAGCATCTCTGTCCTGGAAGGTCTGGAGGCGGTTCGTAAGCGTCCGGGAATGTACATCGGAAGTGTTTCACGAAAAGGATTAAATCATCTCATTTATGAGATCGTAGATAACGCAGTAGATGAACATCTGGCAGGATACTGCAGTCTGATCCATGTGATTCTGGAGAAGGATGGTTCCTGTACGGTTACGGATAATGGAAGAGGGATTCCGGTAGATATGCATGAGAAAGGAGTGTCGGCAGAGAGACTGGTATTTACAACTCTTCATGCAGGCGGTAAATTTGATAATTCTGCCTATAAGACCAGCGGAGGACTTCATGGAGTAGGTTCTTCGGTTGTGAATGCCCTGTCTACATATCTGGACATTAAGATCAGTCGTGACGGATATGTGCATCATGATCACTATGAACGGGGAATTCCGACCATTGAACTTGAGGAAGGGCTGCTGCCGAAGCTGGGTAAGACCAGACAGACCGGAACAAGTATCAATTTCCTCCCTGACCCGGAGATTTTTGAAAAGACAAGATTTTCTGCAACAGAAGTAAAGAGCAGACTTCATGAGACTGCATATCTGAATCCGGAACTGACTATTCGCTTTGAGGATAAAAGAGGTGCAGAGGTCGAGGATATTACCTATCATGAGCCGGATGGTATCATTGGATTTATCAAAGATCTGAACCACAGCGCGGAAGTCCTGCATGATCCGGTTTACCTGAAAGGGGAAGCAGACGGCATTCAGGTAGAGGTGGCATTTCAGTTTACCAATGAATTTCGTGAGAATGTACTGGGCTTCTGTAATAACATTTACAATGCAGAGGGCGGTACTCATCTGACTGGATTTAAGACTACATTTACCACAGTCATGAATACTTATGCGAGAGAGATTGGCGTTCTTAAAGACAAGGATCCGAACTTCACAGGTGCAGATATCCGTAACGGAATGACAGCAGTTGTTTCCATCAAGCATCCGGAACCGCGTTTCGAGGGACAGACCAAGACAAAGCTGGATAATCAGGATGCATCACGCGCAACCGGAAAGGTTGTAGGAGAGCAGATGGTACTCTATTTTGACAGAAATCTGGAGACTCTTAAGACAATCCTTTCCTGCGCGGAGAAAGCTGCCAAAATCCGCAAGACAGAGGAGAGAGCCAAGACCAATCTTCTGACAAAGCAGAAATATTCCTTTGACTCTAACGGAAAACTGGCAAACTGTGAGAAAAAGGATCCGTCCCAGTGTGAGATCTTTATCGTAGAGGGAGATTCTGCGGGAGGTTCTGCAAAGACTGCCCGCAACCGTAATTACCAGGCAATCCTTCCTATCAGAGGTAAGATCCTGAATGTGGAGAAGGCTACTATTGACAAGGTGCTTGCCAATGCGGAAATCAAGACCATGATCAATGCATTCGGATGTGGATTCTCCGAAGGATACGGAAATGACTTTGATATTACGAAGCTTCGTTACGACAAGATTGTGATCATGCTGATGCCGATGTGGATGGGGCGCATATTTCCACACTGCTCCTGACTTTATTCTACCGTTTTATGCCGGATCTGATCACTGAGGGACATGTGTATATTGCCATGCCGCCATTATATAAAGTCATGCCTAAGAAGGGGCAGGAGGAATACCTGTACGATGATAAGGCACTGGAGAGATACAGACGTGCCCATAAGCCGGGAAGCTTTACTCTTCAGAGATATAAAGGTCTGGGCGAGATGGATGCGGAGCAACTCTGGGAGACGACTCTGAATCCGGAAACTAGAATGATGAAGCGGGTGGAGATTGAAGATGCGAGACTTGCATCAAGCGTGACAGAGATTCTGATGGGAAGCGATGTTCCGCCGAGAAAGAAATTTATCTATGAGCATGCACAGGATGCAGAGCTGGACATCTGATTTCGCCGGAGTGTTATGTGGAAATTAAGACAGATACATGGATATGTGTCTGAGATGGAGGAAAGAAATTAAATGGAAACAAAACAGGAGAATGTGATTCCCACCGACTATGCGGAGGTCATGCAGAAATCCTATATAGATTATGCCATGAGTGTTATTATCTCCAGAGCCCTGCCGGATGTGCGTGACGGATTGAAGCCTGTACAGAGAAGAACCCTGTATGATATGTATGAACTGGGTATCCGTTATGACAGACCATACAGAAAATGTGCCCGTATCGTAGGTGATACCATGGGTAAATATCACCCCCATGGTGACAGTTCGATCTACGAAGCACTTGTGGTAATGGCTCAGGATTTTAAGAAAGGCAAAACACTGGTCGACGGACATGGAACTTCGGTTCCATCGAGGCGACGGTGCAGCTGCCATGCGATATACAGAAGCCAGACTGGAGAAACTGACACAGGATGTCTTCCTCGAAGATCTGGATAAGAATGTAGTAGATTTTATGCCGAACTTTGACGAGACAGAGAAGGAACCTGTGGTACTTCCTGTCAGAATCCCGAATCTGCTTGTAAACGGAGCAGACGGCATTGCAGTCGGCATGGCAACCAGTATTCCGCCTCACAATCTGGGAGAGGTTGTAGATGCGGTAAAGGCATATATGAAGAATAACGACATCAGTGTCAAAGGGCTGATGCGCTATCTCAAGGGACCGGACTTTCCGACAGGCGGTCTGGTAGTAAATAAGGATGACCTGCTCAGGATTTATGAGACAGGAACAGGGAAGCTCCGTGTCAGAGGTAAGGTGGAGACAGTGAAGCTCAAAGGCGGCAGACAGCAGCTTGTGATCACGGAGATTCCTTACACAATGATCGGTGCAAATATCGGAAAATTCCTGAATGATATTGCGTCTCTTGTGGAAAACAAGAAGGCAACAGATATCGTGGATATTTCCAACCAGTCTTCCAAAGAGGGAATCCGTATTGTTCTTGACCTGAAGCGTGACGCAGATGTAGAGAATCTTACAAATATGCTCTATAAGAAGACAAAGCTGGAAGATACTTTTGGCGTGAATATGCTGGCAGTTGCGGATGGCAGACCGGAGACTCTGAGTCTGAAGCAGGTGATCGAGCATCACGTAGATTTCGTATTCGATGTCACGACCAGAAAGTACACCACACTTCTGAATAAAGAGCAGGAGAAGAAAGAAATCCAGGAAGGTCTGATCAAGGCATGTGATGTGATCGACCTGATCATCGAGATCCTGCGAGGAAGCAAGAACAGAGAACAGGTAAAGAAATGCCTGGTTGACGGTGTGACAGAAGGAATCAGGTTCAAGGGTAAATCAAGCGAGAAAGCTGCACAGAAACTGCACTTCTCAGAGAAACAGGCAGCTGCGATCCTGGATATGCGTCTGTACAAGCTGATCGGTCTGGAAATCGAGGCACTTCAGGCAGATTATGCAGAAACAATGAAGAACATTGCCATTTATGAAGATATCCTGAATAATTATGATTCCATGGCAGAAGTGATCATGAAAGAACTGGATCAGATCAAGAAAGAATACGGTACGAAACGCCGCACAGTGATCGAGAATGCAGAAGAAGTTGTCTATGAGGAAAAGAAGATGGAAGAAATGGAAGTCACATTCCTTATGGATCGCTTCGGATATATGCGGACCATTGATAAGTCTGCATATGAGAGAAATAAAGAAGCTGCCAATGCAGAGAACAAATATGTGTTTAACTGTATGAATACAGATAAGATCTGTATCTTTACAGATAATGGAAAGATGCACAGTATCAAGGTGGCAGATATTCCGCTGGTTCGTTTCAGGGATAAGGGGACACCGGCAGATAATCTGAGCAATTATGACAGTGCACAGGAACGTATGCTCTATGTAGCACCACTGGCATCTGTAAAAGAAAATACACTTCTGTTTGTCACTGCTGCATCCATGTGCAAGCTGGTGAGTGGTGCAGAGTTTGATGTGGCGAAGAGAACGATCGTGTCTACGAAACTTGCTGAAGAGGATTCTCTGATTTTTGTGGGTTCTGCGGATGAAATGGAACAGGTGGTATTCCAGAGTGAAGGCGGATATTTCTTAAGATTTCAGAAACAGGATATTTCTGCTATGAAGAAAACATCTATCGGGGTGCGTGGAATGAAACTGGCAGAAGGAGATAAGCTGGATCATGCATATCTTCTGGAAAGCCGCCAGGAATATACCATTACTTATCATGATAAACCCTATGTTCTCAACAGGATAAAACTGTCCAAACGGGACAGTAAAGGAACAAAACCACGTATATAAAACCAACAAATCCGCTAAAATCAAGGTTTTTGCAGGAAAAGCCTTGCAATTGCCGGAAATTGGTGTTACAATACATCTAAATTAGAACTTGTTGACAAAGGAGTGGGCGTGAGCCCACTCTTATTTGTTGCATGGAAAGGCAGGTGGGAAAATGAGCAGACGGGAAGAGTATGAAAAGCGCGCAGAGGAACTTCTGGCACCGATCGTAGAACTTAACGGCTTTGAACTGGTTGATGTAGAATATGTAAAGGAAGCAGGAAACTGGTATCTGAGAGGATACATTGACAAACCAGGCGGAATTACAGTAAATGACTGTGAGACAGTCAGCAGAGCTTTCAGTGACAAACTGGATGAGAATGATTTTATTGAAGACAGTTATATCATGGAGATCAGTTCACCGGGACTGGACAGACCGCTGAAGAAAGACAAAGACTTTGAGAGAAACATGGGAAAACTGGTGGAAATCCGTACCTATCGGCCAATCGAGAAGCAAAAAGAGTTCTGCGGGATTTTGACCGCATATGATAGTAACAGTGTGACAATCGATGAGGATGGAACCGAGCGTGTTTTTGATAAGAAAGACACAGCCCTGATACGCCTCGCAATAGAGTTTTAGTTAATTCGGGAGGATAAGAAAAAAATGAGCAGAGAGTTAAGGGAGGCACTGGATATCCTTGAAAAGGAAAAGAGTATCAGCAAAGATACTCTGCTTGAGGCAATTGAGCAGTCTCTGATCCAGGCCTGCAAGAACCATTTTGGAAAAGCTGACAATGTACATGTAACTATTGATCCGGAAACCTGCGATTTTTCAGTGTATGCAGACAGAAGTATCGTAGAATACGTAGAGGATCCTGCAATGGAGATTTCTCTGGCAGATGCTTTGAAGATCACATCAAGAGCTGAGATCGGAGGCATGATACAGGTTCCGATTCAGTCTAAGGAATTCGGACGTATTGCGACACAGAATGCAAAGAACGTTATCCTGCAGAAAATCCGTGAGGAAGAACGTAAAGTGCTGTATGATGAATACTATGGAAAAGAAAAAGAAGTAGTAACCGGTATTGTACAGCGTGTGATGGGCAAGAATGTAAGCATCAATCTTGGTAAGGCAGATGCAGTATTAAGTGAGAATGAACAGGTGAAAGGGGAAACCTTCCAGCCGACAGAGAGAATAAAGGTGTATATTCTTGAAGTCAAGGATACCCCGAAGGGACCTCGTATTCTGGTATCCAGAACTCATCCGGGACTTGTGAAACGTCTCTTTGAGTCAGAAGTTGCAGAAGTAAAAGACGGAACTGTTGAGATCAAGAGCATCGCACGTGAGGCCGGTTCCCGTACAAAGATCGCTGTATGGAGCAACGATCCGGATGTAGATGCAGTTGGTGCATGCGTAGGTATGAACGGCGCACGTGTCAATGCAGTAGTTGAGGAACTTCGCGGTGAGAAGATCGATATCATCAACTGGGATGAGAATCCTGCAATCCTGATCGAGAATGCATTGAGCCCTGCAAAGGTTATCGCAGTTATGGCAGATCCTGATGAGAAGACAGCTCTGGTAGTTGTTCCTGATTATCAGCTGTCCCTTGCAATCGGTAAAGAAGGTCAGAATGCACGTCTTGCTGCAAGACTTACAGGATTTAAGATTGACATCAAGAGTGAGACTCAGGCAAAAGAAGCCGGTGATTTCTATGATTATGATGATGACGAGACTGCAGAAGATGCAGCTGAGGCATCAGCAGAGGAAACTTCAGCAGAAGATTCCCTGACAGAAGAAACCGAAGCAGAAGAAGTTTCAGAGGAAGTTCCTGTAGAAGAAGAGCCACAGGCTCAGGAAGCAGGAGAGAATGAAGACGAAGAATAAGATTCCCATGCGCCAGTGTACCGGCTGCAGGGAAATGAAAAGCAAGAAAGAGATGCTCAGAGTTCTTAAGACTACAGAAGATGAAATCGTGCTTGATACTACTGGTAAGAAAAACGGCAGAGGCGCATATCTGTGTCTTTCCAGAGAATGTCTGGATAAAGCGATTAAAAATCATGGACTTGAGCGTTCACTGAAAACTGCGGTTCCGGATGAGGTATACGAACGACTTAAGAAGGAGCTGGAAGATATTGAAAAATAACAGAGTACTGTCGCTGATAGGGCTGGCTACCAAAGCAGGCAAGACCGTAAGCGGAGAATTTTCCACAGAGAAATCTGTAAAGACCGGAAAAGGACTGCTTGTGATCGTTGCTGAGGATGCCTCCGAGAATACAAAGAAGAAATTCAGGAATATGTGCAGTTTTTATGAAGTTCCGATTTTCTTCTTCTCAGATAAAGAGAGCTTAGGCAGAGCAATGGGAAAGGAGTACCGCGCCTGTCTGGCTGTCCAGGATGAGAACTTTGCGAAAGCAATCATGAAGGAGGTATAGCGATTGTCAAAATTAAGAGTACATGAGCTGGCCAGAGAGCTTGGACGACAGAACAGAGAAGTGATCGAGTTTCTGAAATCAAAAGGCGTTGATGTGAGAAGCCATATGAGTATGGTGGATGAGCCTGCGGTTTCGGAAGTAAAGAATAGATTCAGAAAAGACAATAATAACAGGGGAAAGGAGCATATTGCGAAATTGGAGACTCCCAAGACAGAAGAAAAGGTTGTAACAGCAAAATCAGAAGGAGATAAAACTGAAACACCTAAAAAGAAAAAAAATATTATCCGCGTTTTTCATGCACAGAATGCAAGTGACGGAGGAAAAACAAGAAAGAAACCTGTGAAAGCTGAAGGCGAGAGAACAGGTTCACCAAGAAATGCAGAAGGAAGAAATTCCGACAGTTCAAGAACAGACGGTGACAGACCAAGAAGAAATAATAATGACCGCCCAGGTACAGGCAACAGAAGACCGGACGGACAGAACCGTCAGGGAAGACCTCAGGGTGAAGGAAGATCCCAGGGAGATAACCGCCAGGGAGGACGTTTCGGACAGGGAAGATCCCAGGGCGATGGTCAGGGCCGTCCGGGCGGAAGATTCCAGGGCGATGGAAATCGTCAGGGAGGACGTTTCGGACAGGGAAGACCACAGGGAGATGGAAACCGTCAGGGAGGAAGACCGCAGGGCAATGGCCAGGGTCGTCCGGACGGAAACAGAAGTGAAGGACGTGACGGACGCTTCGGCGGCAGTCAGGGACGTCAGGGACAGCGCCAGAATACAAGAAAGAATGACGATATGGCATTTGCACCGGAACTGACAAAGACTTCCAAAGACAGCAAGAGAGAAAGAGACAGAGAGAACAAAAACAAGAAAAAAGATTTTGATAAGACACAGAGTGGCGGACGCAGACCAAACCAGGGTGGATTCAATAAGAATTCCAGAATCCCGAAAGCTCTGCAGAAACCGGCTCCGCAGCCAAAACAGGAAGAGAAGAAACCTGAGGTTAAGGAAATCACACTTCCGGAGAAGATGACGATCCGCGAACTGGCAGAAGCTATGAAAATGCAGCCGTCAGTAATTGTGAAGAAGCTCTTTATGCAGGGTATGATGGTTACCGTAAACCATGAGATCGATTTTGAGAAAGCTCAGGAGATTGCTCTGGAATATGATATCATCGCAGAACCGGAAGAGAAGGTAGACGTTATCGAAGAACTCCTCAAAGAGGATGAAGAAGACGAAAAAGATATGGTTTCAAGACCACCTGTAGTCTGTGTTATGGGGCACGTTGACCATGGTAAAACATCTCTTCTGGATGCAATCCGTAAGACAAATGTAACACGTGGAGAAGCCGGCGGTATCACACAGCATATCGGTGCTTCTGTAGTAGAGGTTGGCGGACAGAAGATCACATTCCTGGATACACCTGGACATGAAGCTTTCACAGCTATGCGTATGCGTGGTGCAAACTCCACAGATATTGCAGTTCTGGTTGTAGCAGCTGATGATGGTGTGATGCCTCAGACAGTAGAGGCTATCAGCCATGCGAAGGCGGCAGGCGTTGAGATCATAGTTGCAATCAACAAGATTGATAAGCCAAGTGCTAATATTGAGCGTGTAAAACAGGAACTTTCTGAATATGAACTGATTCCGGAAGACTGGGGCGGAAGTACGATTTTTGTTCCTGTATCCGCACATACAGGAGAGGGAATCGATACTCTTCTTGAGATGATCCTTCTTACAGCCGAGGTATGTGAATTAAAGGCAAATCCGAACCGTTCCGCAAGAGGTCTTGTAATCGAGGCTCAGCTTGATAAAGGTAAAGGTCCGGTTGCCACGATCCTTGTCCAGAAAGGTACTCTTCATGTGGGAGACTTTATTGCAGCAGGAGCATGCAATGGTAAGGTTCGTGCCATGATGGATGATAAGGGACGCAGGATTAAAGAAGCAGGTCCTTCTACTCCTGTAGAAATCCTGGGACTTGGTGATGTGCCGAATGCAGGTGAAATTCTTCTTGCATTTGACAGTGATAAGGAAGCCAAGAACTTTGCAGGTGCATTTGTATCTGAGAACAAGAACCGTCTTCTTGAGGAGACTAAGGGCAAATTATCTCTGGATAATCTCTTTGATCAGATTCAGGCAAGCGATCTGAAGGAACTTCCGCTCATTGTCAAAGCAGATGTACAGGGATCTGTGGAAGCTGTAAAACAGAGTCTGACCAAACTTTCCAACGAAGAAGTGGTTGTAAAGGTGATCCATGGCGGTGTTGGTGCGATCAATGAGTCTGACGTAAGTCTTGCGGCTACATCAAATGCGATCATTATCGGCTTTAATGTCCGTCCGGATGCAACCGCAAAACAGCTTGCTGAGCAGGAAGGTGTAGATCTTCGTCTGTATAGAGTTATTTATCAGGCAATCGAAGATGTAGAAGCTGCCATGAAGGGTATGCTTGATCCTATATTTGAGGAGAAAGTTATCGGTCATGCGGAAGTGCGTCAGCTGTTCAAGGCATCCGGTATTGGTACGATTGCAGGAAGCTATATTCTGGATGGTATCTTCCAGAGAAACTGCAAGGTTCGTATTTCCAGAGAAGGCGAGCAGATATTTGAAGGTGAGCTTGCATCCCTGAAGAGATTCAAAGACGATGTTAAGGAAGTTAAGGCAGGATACGAATGTGGCCTTGTATTTGACGGATTTAACGATGTGAAAGAGGAAGATAAAGTAGAAGCTTATATCATGGTAGAAGTACCGAGATAGTAATGGTTTATAAAGGTAGGGTGCGCGATTCATAGTGTCAGGTACAGTGTGGTGCGCACCTTGACTTGATTGTGGTAATTCAGAAAATAATGTGATCAGGATAGTCGATGATCCGGATTGCTCACAGTATTTGACAGAATTGCCGGATATATAGGAGTAAAACTTAAAATGAGAAAAAACAGTATTAAGAATACCCGGATCAATGGGGAAGTCCAGAAGGAACTCAGCACCATTATCCGCAACGAGATCAAGGACCCGCGTATTCATCCGATGACTTCTGTCATGGCTGTAGAAGTGGCTCCTGACCTGAAAACCTGCAGAGCATATATCAGTGTGCTGGGTGAAAAAGAAGCAAAGGAAGCGACGATCAAAGGTCTGAACAGTGCAGAAGGCTACATCAGACGCCAGCTGGCGCGTAATTTAAACCTGAGAAATACACCGGAGATCCGTTTTATTCTGGACGAATCTATTGAGTATGGTGTAAATATGTCAAAGCTTATTGATGATGTTACCAAGAAAGACAGCAACTCCCACAGACAGGATGAGGAGCAGGATGAGAATTAAAAGAGGATGAGAACATGGAAAATATTGCGGAAATACTGGAAGGTGTGAAAACAATGGGAATCGGCGGACATATCCGTCCGGATGGTGACTGCGTTGGTTCCTGTATGGCGTTATATTTATATGTAAAAACCTATTATCCGGAAATTCAGGCAGATGTGTACCTGGATAATCCCAAACCTGTTTTCGGACATATTGACTGTATGGATGAGATTAAAACAGAGCTGGATGGTGACAAAGAGTATGACCTTTTTGTTACCTGTGATGTAAGTGCAAGAGACAGACTTGCCATTGCAGGTCCATACTTTGACACTGCAAAAAGAACAGCATGTATTGATCATCATATCAGTAACTCCGGATTTGCACAGGTGAATCATATCAGGGGAGAGGTAAGCTCTGCCTGTGAGGTTCTCTATGGGCTTTTTGATCCTGAGAAAGTGGTCCGTACCATTGCAGTGCCAATCTATACGGGAATGGTTCATGACACAGGGGTATTTCAGTACTCTTCAACTTCACCGGAGACCATGCGTATTGCCGGGGAACTGATGAAGACAGGATTCAATTTCAGTAAGATCATTGACGAATCTTTCTATCAGAAAACTTATGTGCAGAATCAGGTAATGGGGCGTGTTCTTGCAGAGAGTATCCTGCTTCTGGATGGAAAATGTATTATCGGATATCTTAAAAAAAGAGACATGGAGTTCTATGGTGTGGATGGCAAGGATCTGGACGGTATCGTCAGTCAGCTTCGCCTTACAGCGGGAGTGGAAGTTGCCATGTTTATCTATGAAGTGGAAACTCAGTCTTTCAAAGTTTCCCTGCGTTCCAACGGAAATGTGGATGTAAGCAAGATTGCAGTATATTTTGGCGGCGGCGGTCATATGAGAGCAGCCGGATGTGATCTTCAGGGTTCTGTGTATGATGTGATCAACAATGTGACAGAACAGATCTGCAAACAGTTTCAGGAGCAGGAAGTCTGATGGATGGAGTAATTGTAATCCGTAAGGAAAAAGGATTCACTTCCCATGATGTGGTGGCAAAGCTTCGGGGAATCCTTCATATGAAGAAAATCGGACATACCGGAACTCTTGATCCGGATGCAGAAGGAGTGCTCCCGGTGGCTCTGGGAAAAGCAACCCGTCTGGTGGATATGATCACAGATAAAGAGAAAACTTATGAGGCAGTGATGCGTCTGGGTGTTGTTACGGATACCCAGGATATGAGCGGAACTGTTCTCTCACAGACTACAGAGCTTTCCGTTACAGAAGAAGAGCTTTGCACAGTGGTCAGTTCTTTTGTGGGAGACTATATGCAGGTGCCGCCAATGTATTCAGCACTGAAGGTCAATGGAAAGAAACTCTATGAACTTGCCAGAGAGGGCAAGACTGTGGAGCGTAAACCAAGACCTGTACATTTTTATGAGATAGAAATTCTGGATATCAGTTTTCCGCTGGTGCGTTTTCGTGTGACCTGCAGCAAGGGAACCTATATCCGTACTCTGTGCCATGATATAGGGGAAAAACTGGGCTGTGGAGCTGCCATGGAAAGTCTTTTGCGGACAAAGGTGGGCAGATTTACACTGGATGATGCCATTACCCTGGCGCAGACAGAAGAGGCAGTGCAGGAAGGAACTATAGAGAGTAAAATCCTCGGTATTGAGGAGATTCTTGCAGAGTATCCAAGGGTATGCTGTACAAAAGAAGGGGACAGACTTCTGGCTAATGGAAATCCTCTTGTACAGGCACTGGTCGATGCACAGGAGAAAAACGGATGGATCCGTATGTGCAGCAGTGAAGGCAGTTTTGCCGGAGTTTACCAGTGGGACGAGAAAAGAAACAGGTATTTCCCTGTAAAAATGTTTTAGGAGACATGATGGAATATTTAAGGATTGAGAATGATTTTCCCAGAATTTCACACAGCGCGGTAACACTTGGGAAGTTTGACGGCATACACCGCGGACATCAGAAACTGGTTGAGAAAATTATTGAGCAGAAACAGGAAGGTGCACAGGCGGTTGTACTTGCGCTTGGAACTGCCTCAAGAACAATCCTCACAAAGGAAGAGAGATGTCGTATATTGGAAGAAATGGGAGTGGATATACTGTTGGAATGTCCGCTCACAGAGAAAATACGGCACATGAAAGCAGAGAATTTTATAAAAGAAATACTGATAGGAGATCTGCAGGTTTCCTATGTGGCAGTTGGAGAGGATTTCCGTTTTGGCTATGAGCGGAAAGGAACTCCTGCCATGCTCAAAGAGTTCGGAAAGAAATATGGATTTCATACGGAAGTCCTGCCAAAAGAAATGGACGGACGCCGTAAGATTAGTAGTACCTTTGTCAGGGAAGAACTGAACAGAGGGAATATGGAAAAATTCCGTTTCCTTATGGGAACAGATTTCTCAGTAGAAGGAATCGTTGAACATGGACGTGGAATGGGACATAAATATCTGCTTCCGACCACCAACCTGATCCCTCCGGTAGAGAAACTGATGCCTCCAAACGGGGTTTATATCACAGTATCCCATTTCAGAGACAGAAGTTATCAGGGAATTACCAATGTAGGTCATAAGCCTACTGTTGGCGGCGAGAAGTTTATTGGTGTGGAAACATATCTGTTTGACTGCAATGAAGATCTGTATGGGGAATACTGCAAGGTGGATTTCAAAAAATTCCTCAGACCTGAACAGAAGTTTTCTTCGCTGGAGGCACTGAAGGCACAGCTGGAGAGGGATGCTGTGAAGGGACAGGAATATTTTGAAACTTTGTAAAAAAGAGGTTTACACGCCAGAATCAATGTGCTATACTAACCAAGGTGAATTTAGCCATGTTCAGGGACCGGACGCTCCGACCATCTCTTAATGTGTGGCGGTCAATCAATAATAATTATAGAATACAGGAGGAAATCACAATGATTTCAAAAGAAAAGAAAGCAGCGATCATGAAAGAATATGCAAGAACTGAAGGCGATACAGGATCACCGGAAGTACAGGTAGCAGTTCTTACAGCAAGAATTCAGGAACTTACAGAGCATTTACAGAGCAACCATAAAGATCATCACTCCAGACGTGGTCTTCTGAAAATGGTAGGTCAGAGACGTGGACTGTTAGCTTACCTGAAGAAAACAGACATCGAAAGATACCGTGCACTGATTGAAAAATTAGGCTTAAGAAAATAATAGCCTTTTAGTATGCGGAAGGGGGCGGATTTCCATCCGCCTCCCTTTTTATGTATATGGCAGTTCTGTAAAATATGGTGTTTTTCAGGATTGCGGTGGCTTGTTGTTTCGACTGCATCTGCATATTCAGAAGCTGCGAAACATGACAGGAGTTATTTCCGAGACTACTGAAAAGATTATTTTGTATATGAAAGTAACAAAACAGGCAGATATATTTGCCTGAAAAGTAGTTTTTTCAGTTGTTTCGGACTCCTGTTTTAATGTGACAATTTCATAAAAAGTCTGAACGTTGATGGACAAGATTGTCAGCAGACGGAACAGACAAATTTGAAAAGAATAAAGTAGTTACCGGACATGCAGTGAACGGTAACAGAAAATGACAACAGAATTATGAAAAAAGGAGAATGAACATATGTACAAAAGTTATTCCATGGAATTAGCCGGAAGAACCTTGACAGTAGATATCAACCGCGTTGCAAAACAGGCAAACGGTGCAGCATTAATGCACTATGGTGATACTACAGTTTTATCTACAGCAACAGCATCCAAAGAGCCAAGAGAAGGAATCGATTTCTTCCCGTTAAGCGTTGAATATGAAGAGAAAATGTATGCAGTAGGCAAAATCCCCGGAGGATTTAACAAGAGGGAAGGAAAAGCAAGCGAGCATGCAATCCTTACTTCCCGCGTAATTGACAGACCGATGCGTCCTCTGTTTCCGAAGGATTACAGAAATGACGTAACACTGGTAAACATGGTTATGTCCGTTGATCCGCAGTGTAATCCGGAGATTCCGGCTATGCTTGGTTCCTCTATTGCAACCTGCATTTCCGATATTCCGTTTGATGGTCCATGTGCTACCACACAGGTTGGTCTGATCAATGGTGAATATATCATCAACCCTACCATGGCACAGAAAGATGTATCTGACCTTCAGCTTACAGTAGCTTCCACAAGAGAGAAAGTAATCATGATCGAAGCCGGCGCAAAAGAAGTTCCGGAAGACAAGATGATCGAAGCTATCTATAAAGCTCATGAAGTAAACCAGGAGATCATCAAATTTATCGATAAGATCGTAGAAGAATGCGGAAAACCGAAACACAGCTACGAATCATGTGCAGTTCCGGAAGAACTCTTCGCAGCGATCAAAGAAATCGTACCTCCGGCAGAAATGGAAGTTGCCGTATTCTCTGACGATAAACAGACAAGAGAAGAAAATATCCGTCAGGTAACAGAGAAACTGAAAGAAGCTTTTGCTGACAAGGAAGAGTGGCTTGCAGTTCTGGGCGAGGCTGTATATCAGTACCAGAAGAAGACTGTCCGCAAGATGATCTTAAAAGACCACAAACGTCCGGATGGTCGTGCCATTACTCAGATCCGTCCTCTGGCAGCAGAGACAGATATTATCCCCAGAGTACATGGTTCTGCTATGTTCACACGTGGACAGACACAGATCTGTACCATCACAACTCTGGCTCCTCTTGCAGAAGCACAGAAGCTTGACGGACTTGACGAATTTGAAACTTCAAAGAGATATATGCATCACTACAATTTCCCGTCCTACTCTGTAGGTGAGACAAAACCATCCAGAGGACCGGGACGTCGTGAGATCGGACATGGTGCACTTGCTGAGAGAGCATTAGTTCCTGTACTTCCAAGCGAAGAGGAATTCCCATATGCGATCCGTACTGTATCTGAGACATTTGAATCCAATGGTTCTACTTCTCAGGCAAGTATCTGTGCATCCACAATGTCTCTGATGGCAGCCGGTGTACCGATCAAAAAACCGGTAGCAGGTATTTCCTGTGGTCTGGTAACAGGCGATACAGATGATGATTACATTGTTCTCACAGATATCCAGGGACTTGAAGACTTCTTCGGAGATATGGACTTCAAGGTAGCCGGAACTCATGACGGTATCACAGCAATCCAGATGGATATCAAGATCCATGGACTGACAAGACCGATCGTAGAAGAAGCAATCAGACGTACAAAAGAAGCAAGAGAATATATCCTGACAGAAGTTATGGAGAAATGTATTGCAGCTCCACGTACATCTGTAGGCGAATATGCTCCGAAGATCATTCAGATCCAGATCGATCCTCAGAAGATCGGTGATGTTGTAGGTCAGAGAGGAAAGACTATCAATACGATCATCGAGCGTACAGGTGTTAAGATCGATATCACAGACGAAGGTGCGGTATCTATCTGTGGAGTCGATCAGAAGAGCATGGATGAGGCAGCTAACATGGTTAAGATCATTGCAACTGATTTTGAAGCAGGACAGATCTTTACAGGTAAAGTTGTCAGCATCAAAGAGTTTGGTGCATTCGTTGAATTTGCACCGGGTAAAGAGGGAATGGTACACATTTCCAAGATCTGTAAAGAAAGAATCAATCGTGTTGAGGATGTTCTCACACTTGGTGATAAAGTTAAGGTTGTCTGCCTTGGCAAAGACAAGATGGGAAGAATCAGCTTCAGCATGAAGGACGTACCGGAAGAAGCGTAAAAAATTATGAGATATCACAATATTACCAAGGACGATATGCTTAATGGCGACGGACTTCGTGTAGTGCTCTGGGTGGCAGGATGCAATCACTGCTGTCCGGAGTGCCAGAATCCTGTCACCTGGGATCCAAACGGCGGACTGCCTTTCGGTGAGGCAGAACGCAAGGAGATTTTTGCGGAACTGGATAAAGATTATGTGAGCGGAATTACCTTTTCAGGTGGAGATCCACTGCACCCGGCAAATATCACTGAGGTAACAGCCTTTGCGAAGGAGATCAGAAAGAGATATCCTGGTAAAACAATCTGGCTTTATACAGGTTTCCTCTGGGAGGAGATCTGCAAAGAAGAGATTGTGCGTTATCTGGATGTCTGCGTAGACGGTGAATTTGAGGTGGACAAGAAAGAACTTTCCCTGAAATGGAAAGGTTCCAGCAATCAGAGAGTGATCGATGTTCCCAAAACTCTTCATGAAGGAAAAGTCGTATTGCATAAATAAGAAATATACAGGCAGTTCAAGTATGCGTCAGGTGTACCTGAACTGCTTTTTTACTGAATCAGTCAGTGATGATCACAAAATATTGTTACTGTTCACTCCGTTCACAGTAACGTAGCCAAAATTCATTCCAGATTGCCTGCGGCAATGGAATTTTGGCTCGTATGTCTCGGGATAGTGGTGTGTGAACAGTAACCAAATATTCAGCTATGAGTGTACTGCGAAGCAGGTGTGTTAGCTTTGCATGACCAGACAGGAGGAAAACAGATGAAACGAATCGCGAAATTTCATAAAGTAAGCAAAGAACGCTTCACAGCAGACTGGATCGATACCTTCGCACAGTCTCAGGAAGAAGCAGAGAAAGTATACGAGGCTATCCGTCTGCCGAAGAGAGCGACAGCAGGAAGTGCCGGCTATGACTTTTTCGCACCGGCAGAATTTACTCTGAAACCAGGCGAAACAGTAAAGATCCCGACAGGAATCCGGGTGGAAATGCAGCCGGAATGGGTGCTGAAATGTTATCCGAGAAGCGGACTGGGATTTAAATACCGTCTTCAGCTTAACAACACAGTTGGTATTATTGACAGTGATTATTTCTATTCAGATAACGAAGGCCACATTTTTTCAAAGATCACAAATGATTCCAATGAAAACAAAACTCTTACAATCCCGGCAGATACAGGATTCATGCAGGGAATCTTTGTAGAGTACGGAATCACGGTAGATGATGATGCTACAGAAATCCGCAATGGTGGATTTGGAAGTACTACTGCGAAATAGTGGGTAAAAGTAATGTAATGTTCTGGCGGAGCATATTTCACAAAGTTTATAGATGAAATCAGAGCCAGAATGTAAAAAAAGTAGAACATAGGGAAGAATCTGAGATTTTTACTTTACGTTCTGCTTTTTCTTTGCTATAATATTTTGAGATTCAAAATATTTGCAATACATACAATTCAAGCGTATATACTGCGGAGCAGTTATTCGATTATGAACAAGTAACGAAGCGGATGATTTTATCCGCTTGACTAAAAAATATCAGGCAAAGAAATAAATTTAGGGAGAAAAGTTATGATCATCGAGCCAAAAGTAAGAGAATATATCTGTACAACCGCACATCCGCAGGGATGTGCAGAGAGTGTGCGCAACCAGGCAGATTACGCCTGTAAACAGGGAATGGTAAACGGAACAAAAAAAGCACTGATCATCGGATGTTCTACAGGCTACGGCCTCGCATCCCGTATCTGTGCACTGGAAAACTGTGGTGCTGATACTCTTGGAATCATGTTTGAACGTCAGGCAAATGGCAGAAGGACAGCTACACCCGGATGGTATAATACAGCAGAGTTTCACAGACTGGCTTCCGGGAAAGGTGTTTATGCAAAGACCATTAACGGAGATGCTTTTTCAAAGGAAATCAAGGAGAAGGCGATTGAACTGATCAAACAGGATCTTGGAAAAGTGGACCTGGTAGTCTACAGCCTGGCAGCACCGAGACGTACAGATGCAGAAGGAAAGACCTGTCTTCCTGTCTGAAAACTACAGATGAGCATTTACAGAGAAGAGTCTGGATCTGAGAAATAATGAGATCACAGAGAAAACAGTAGAACCTGCTACAGAGGAAGAAGTTTTAAGTACTGTAAAGGTTATGGGCGGTGAAGACTGGGCAGACTGGATTGATGCGCTGAAAGCAGCAGATGTACTGACTGAGAATGCAGTAACCGTAGCATATTCCTACATCGGACCGGAACTGACTTATCCAATCTACTATCATGGAACCATTGGAACTGCCAAACAGCACTTACAGAAAACAATGTCAGAGATTAATCAGGCACATCCGGATGTCCGCGCAGTAATTTCTGTAAACAAAGGTCTGGTAACTCAGGCAAGTGCAGCTATTCCGGTTGTACCGCTGTATTTTGCTATTCTTTATAAAGTTATGAAAAGGGCCGGAAATCATGAAAACTGTATTCAGCAGATTGCAAGGCTTTTTACACAGAAACTCTATACCCCGGAAGGTTTCCGGACAGATGAAAACGGATTTATCCGTATGGATGATTACGAACTGCTCCCTGAGATTCAGGAAGAAGTAAAGAAATGCTGGAAAGCAGTCACTACAGATACAGTAAATCAGTATTGCGACATTGACGGCTACTGGGAAGATTTCTATCATATGTTCGGATTCCATTACAGTGATATTGACTATACACAGGACGTAGATGCGAATGTGGAGATCAACGGGATTGTAATGTAAAATGACTATAAAAATCCTCTCCCGGAAATATTTATGAATGTTCATAGATATTCCGGGAGAGGATTTTTTTCAGGAAAAAAGAAGAAAGCTCTCAAGCGAAGCGTAAGTGGAGAATGTCCAGCATAATCCCTGTTCCCCCTGATTTTTCACAGGGGATACACGACCACTCTGACGCAGGTCATAGGCGGCAGGAAGTACAGGGGCAGAGGCTGAAGATGCGTTTCCGGTGCTTACAGAAGAGACCATATCTGAACTTCCGTCTTCATAAGCCGGATTGAGGAGAAATCCTCGTTCTTTCAGTTCCTCAGCGGAGTAGCTTTCACAGGAAATATCTTTACCGTCTGAACCGGCAGCAGGGACATTTTCTGTGATTTTACCATTGGTAAATGCTTTGATGCACACATTTGTGTTTGGCAGATAGGTGTTAAAATCCGTCCATATATCCCCATGATGGCTGATATAACTTTCTCCGTCAGAAGCAGTGGCTCTGGAACTGGTGCCGTTCAGAGGAGCCTCGAAATACGTTTTTGCACCTGTGCTGCTCCATAACTTTATGACTACAGCAAAACGTGTGCCTGCTTTTAAAGTCACAGGTCTGGAAAAATCTACCGTATGATATCCGGCATACCGGCAGTTTCCCCGGGCAGCAGGAGAAGGAAGCTTTTGAAAGGAGTTTTGATTCTTAAAGGAAGAAACAATATAAACTTCATAGTTATAATCATTATCATAGGTATAGAAGGAGACAGAACCAAGCTGCTCTTTCCTGGCTAATTTCTGTCCGTTTTCAGGGAATACATTGGCACAGTACAGTTCATCATTATAACCGAAAGCAGTGGTGGCACCTAAAGGATCATACTGATAAATGCGGTTACAGGTGTTATCAGAGGAAATCTTTCCGAATGCCATGGAGAACTCCTGCATACCCAGAAAGCCGTCGTAATAGGAAATATAAAAATATCCATTGTCCCCGAAATCTTTTCCCCAGCTGTTTTTACAAAGAAAGGCACCGTTGCCGGCCGGCCGGACCGGAAAGTTTTCTTTTGCGTAATCATCATCCCATCCTACAATAGCAATAGCATGTTGTGTGGATATGACAGGTGCAGAACCGGCAGGAGCCCTTCCTGCATCGTAATCGTCGGGAAGGCAGAAGGAAATCTGATCATTGGAGTAGTATTCGTCAACGGAGAGATAGGATGCAGATACTGCACCGTAATTCATAATTGCCTGTTTGATTGCC
>ENA-OQAZ01000291-OQAZ01000291.1-human-gut-metagenome-genome-assembly--contig:-NODE-291-length-28508-cov-4.159614_pt1 | contig 28508 bp, 46 predicted proteins | sample MGYA00242737_ERZ504531 | MGnify/ENA primary metagenome ERZ504531 (study PRJEB26092, sample SAMD00036244) | human gut metagenome | host: Homo sapiens | study: EMG produced TPA metagenomics assembly of... | reverse complement strand
ATATTGTGTTCTTTTTTGAACAGAAACGGCAACGTAGCAAATTTCATAACGAACTGTTACAATCTGAAAGATTGTGTTGGATCAGGCTCGCGAAGCGAGAATAACGGTCAGAAGATTTTTCCAGTGGAAATGTGATTGTCAAGCGGCGTTCGTTAGGTGACGGGAAGAGTGCTTATTATTTTGAAGAATAATTATAAAAATGGAGGTAATTTATGAAAAGTTATGGAACTCTTGTAGGAGAACTGCGACTGGTATTGAATTTGTAGTTGAAGGTGCGTTGCTACGCATTTACTTCGACTTTGAGAGAAGAGAAGCTGTTCAAAAGGCCGGTTCGGAAGATGTGGTGGTTGAAGACCAGTATGTCTGTGAAAACGTGGATGTTGAAGGGGAACATGATTATGACAGTATTGTAAGTGCCATTATCATGGAACGTTATGATGCGAATAAACGTGATGCCATTTTCGCCAACTTGGAAATGGCACGTGATATGGCTTCGGAACTTGACGAAGGTAAGCGTGCCGAATATCTGAAAGAATACACTGATTATCAGAGTTATCGTATCAAGGCTAAGGAGATCGCAAAAGAAGTATTAGCAAAATTGAAGTAATCCGGTATGGAGGCGCAAGGGCATATATTAATACGAAGAAAGGCCAAAAATGGAATTGACGGTACTAATGGGGAACCGGGGAAAAACGGGCTGCAAGGCTGTATTCTCCGGCAATCCGAATGGGCTAAAGGCATAGAGTATCGCAATGACGAGGCTTTGACTTCCGGTACCCGGTACTTGGATATTGCAATTGTGACTACCGGTGCTAATACGTTTAATGCGTATAAATGTCTGAAAACTCATACGTCCAGTGATTCCATTCCGGTGACAAATACAACTTATTGGCAGAAGTTTAATTCTTTGGTGCCAGTGTACACTCCGCTTATCATGGCTCAAAATGCTATTCTACGGTTCATGCAGGGTAATCAGCTTTTGATAATGAAGGGCGATAATAAAACGGTTGCAGCAGGTCTTGTTGGTGGTGACTATCCGTTATGGGTTGGAGCTACAACACCGACTGATGCGCCATATAAGGTGAGTATAGCAGGGAAACTCTATGCGGCTGGTGCGGTTATTTCAGGTGACAGCACTTTTGAAGGTACATTGAAAGGTGTATCAGGCTCTTTTACAAGGTTGAATTGCGTGAATGCTGCTGGTGATGCGGTTGGAGGAATCAGCTTTGGAAGTGATGGAAGAATGTGGTTTGATGGTGATATGTATCATCAAGGTACTAAGGATAACCGGTCATTACGTTTCTACACTTCTGACTTATGGTGTAGAGGCGTGTTTGGCGCAAGGGAAAGAAGCATTATGGTAGTTTACGGCTCCTATGCCTATGTGTACACAAAAGGTGCTGATAAAACCGGTACTTATATACCTTTGACTTCCGGGACTTCCTCTGCTAACGAAACTTATTATACAGTTCCTTGCTATTCGCCAAGATACGATTATAACGGTGAAACTTCGGGTTTTCCAGTTGATACGGTTATATTTAGAATAACATCGAATGTAACCTACCGTTATCTTTTGAGTCTTGCCGTCACCCAAAGGATATTCGTGGTTAATGCAAATGACAATTATAATAATGTTCAGATATATGCGAATGGAACAAAGCAAACATTGAATGGCGGTTCCATGCACCATTGTATGCAGTTGGTGGATTTTATGTATCCGTCACCGAACTCTGACTGGTTGGGAAGAGGACTGATGTTCGGTGCTTCAAATGATAATGATTGGAAGTGATTATGAAAAGGATAAATTTTGAAAGAATTGAGATATTTGTTGATATTGATAAGACGAGATGTTCCGTTGAGAACTACAAGAAGGATTTTGCCAATATCATTTATCAACTTGGCAGGGGAATAGAGGCTCATGCCCTCGCATTTAAAATATTCAACTCCAATGGAGAAATTGAGTATAACGATGAAGAGTGTAATATGATTAAGGAATACGCAAGTTTATGTTCCCCAGCCTTTATTGATGCTATCAACAAATTACTATTGGAATAAAAATAATAAACGCAAACACAAAAGGATATGAACGACATTATTGAAACATTCATTCACGACCATTTGTTTTTACATTTGGTTTTGATAGCGGTAAGTATGACAGCTATCATAATCGCAATGGGGATAGATTTTATTTCGGGGATTCAGAAGGCCAAACAGCGTGGGGAACTTCGTACCTCGAAGAAGTACAAAATGACAGCGACAAAAGCGAAGAAATATTTTAATCCGTTTCTGGCACTGGTTATGATTGACCTTATATGTTGCATCGTCATTCCATTTCCAGTATTCGCTATGTTATGGGCGGTTTATTGCGTTTTCTGTGAGTTCAAATCGGTACGTGAGAAATCATGGGAAAAGGCCGAGCTTCGGAAAGCGGAAAAGACCATGAGTATAATCATTGAGAATAAGGACGATATAGCACGACTGGCCGCACAAATATTGTTTGAAACACAAAAAGAAAAGGAGGATAAAAATGACACGGGGACTACGGAATAATAATCCGTTAAATATACGGAGAAATAATACGAAATGGCAGGGGTTGTCTGCAACACAGACAGATAAAAGTTTCTTTCAGTTTAAAACTATGGCATACGGTTATCGTGCTGCTTTTAAAACTCTTCAAACTTATATTCTTAGAAAGTATGATACTGACAAAGACGGCACGGCCAATGAACTTGAAGATGTTATTATGCGATGGGCACCGCCATGTGAGAACAATACTGAAGTGTATATTGCCACAGTCGAAAAGCGTTCAGGCATATCTCGTCATACAATTCTGAACAGAAACAACCGGGAACAACTTATTGCGGTGGTGGCTGCAATGAGTTATGTTGAGAATGGTGTTCCTGCAAACATGGATGAGGTAAGGAAAGGTTGGGAGTTGATATAGGAAACAAACATATAAACACATAGAAGATATGGCAAACTTGAATTTTACTCTTAAAGAAGAGGATTGGTACGAAAGCCAACCTATACAGTTATCTACTGGGAAATTTGCTATTAGCATCAATTTTGGAGATGCAGCAAACAACAGAGTTGTTGTGTACAAAAGTTCTAATGGAAAGGATTATGTACCTTACAAAACAGCACTTGGGGTTGGAGAGTTCTGTGATATGAATGTCGACGGGTTGATAGCCGGACAATATGTTATGGTAGGATGTAATGAACTTCCTATTTCATCTTCATTTTTGGAAAGTTCTGATGGTAGCAGCAGTGCGAGCAAATCGGATATTTTAGCAGAAAGCGGACGTGCTCAACTGGCAGAGTCCCAACTGGAACAGTCCATAAATGCGGTGAAGACCGCTTTGGATGAATTGGTTGGTACTGTTGATGCGACTACGGCCATTGACACCTTCAATGAAATTGAAACCTTCCTTGCAGGAGTAACCAATGAAAAAACTCTGACTGGAATGTTGGCTGTTACTGATGGAAAGGCCGTGACCGCACAAACAACGCTGATGCTGCAAAAAGTACAGCTCAAACAGCTCTTAGCAAAGCCACTGCCAATGAAACAAAACTTAATACAATACCTGAAATGCCGGAGAATGACGGTAAGATATATGGTTTCTGTAATGGTGCATGGGTAGTTATTGCGGAAGTTGGTAAAAATGTATATACAGATTGATTATGAGATTGAAGATAGGTATAGGAGTAATCTTTGTGTTACTCCTTGCGGCAACCTTTTTGATGTACCGGTTGTGGCAGGAAGAGAAGAAGGAAAGTGCCCGACTTTCAGATAATATGAAAAGTCTCTGTACTGGGCTTGAAGAATATAAGATTAGGGATAGTCTAAATGTGGTTGAAAACCATGTTTTACGGCTTAACATAGAAGAATTGAAAGAGCTGCGGAGTGCGGATGCAAAACTAATAAAAGAATTGAATCTGCGTCCAAAAGAAGTCGAATATATCACAACCACAAAAGTTGTCACTAAAGACAGTATTGTATTTGTTCTGAAAGACAGCTGTTTCAATTATTCAGATAAATGGGTGGATTTTTATGCAAATATTCCTGACAGCACATTTACTTATGAAGTGAGAGACAGTCTTTCAAGTGCGATAAGCCGGATATATAACACAGGTTCCTATGGTGGAGATGGGGGACAAAGGGGTATAAACAAACGATAGTCAATCATAACCCACGAAGCAAAATCGTTTATAATGAAATTGTAAAGGTGGAACATTAAATTAATAAGAAGGGAGCCGAAATGCTCCCTTCTCCTTTTTCTTTAGAAAGGCAAATCGTCTTTTTGTTCCCCAAAATCCACTGGCGGTTGAGGTATGGCAGTTTGTACGGGTGCCGCGGTGGATGATGCCCCCTGATAATAAGTTTGGGGCTGTTGCGCTGCGGTAGGCTGTCCTGGATTACGGAGTGTTGCTTTCCAGCAAGTAATGGAGTTAAACCATTTTCCTTGCCATTCATTCGCATTAATATCTATTTCAATATCAACGTCTTGCCCGACTGCTAATCCAAAATTCTGAATATTGCTATTCATTACTGAAAAAGCGACTTTTTTAGGGTATTGGCCGGAAATTTCCAAAACGAAATCTTGTCTTTGCCAGTTGTTACCATTTTTTGAGACACCCGATTGTATCGGTTGTGCCACAATAATTTTTCCTTCTAATTTCATTGTTCGCTTATAAATAGTTAAACACTATATGCCCGGCCTTTTCAAGTTTACGGGCATAATCTAACATTCTTTCTTTAGTGCTGAAACTTTCATCATTCCACCAAATGCCAAATCTTTTAATCTGACACTGATAGCGTTTGTCTCCTAATAGATTCTCGGATATTCCTATACGATATTTTGCCATTTTTATTCATCATCCCCAGCCGGATTTAACTTGTCTGACTCATTGATTGCGCGGCTGATAATATCACAATCAGTAAGTTTTCGTTGTATGATAGCCATCCCCCTTTTGCAATTATCACTTTGATTGAGGTCACAATACCCTCCCTTATATAAAATATCAGAAAGTTCGTCCAATACTTTAAGTGTGTCAGTGAGCCGGAGATATGTTATTCCGGTTACTTCTTTGTTGTATGGACGGACTTCTTCTATCCGTTTGTCAAGGGATAGACAAGCAAGCTCTGCCATACATCTTGTAAGTTCTACTTTGGCAAGTAAGGCACTGTTTTCAATCCGGCATTTGTCAAATTCCAGTTTAATGGAGTATTCCATTTTAAGCAGATCAGGTTGTACTTCATCTGCAATATACTGGTTAGCATCAGCCATGAAAAAAGCCCGGTGTCCAGCTATTTTATTGATTTTCTTTTCATATTGAAGCATCAACTGTTCCAGTTTATTTCCTTGCTGCTTTACGCGGAAACGACAAAGCCTTGATTTACGTAATTCACTTAACATTTCTACAATTAAGGAACAAACTATGTCATTGGTGAACAATATGTTATATATTGCTGCCAGTGTGATATTTTCAGCTTTTAACTTCTTGTCTTTTATATCACCTATTTTTCTTTCCATAAGTTCATGAAATCTTTATAGACACATGGTAGTGCAAAGATAAGGACAAACGTCTCAACAATCAACTTTATTAATTGTCCGGTTCCTATATCAATCCATTCTGTTTTTATTATAATTCATTTTGGCTTCAATGAGTGAATCAATGTCACATTTGAAATGATGTAGTGTACTTAGGGCAACAATGATTACATCTGCCAGTTCTTCTTCTACATCTAAATACTCTTTAATATGTGGAGATTTCTCACCCGTACACTCAAAGACTTCGGCAACTTCTTCAAGCAGATCGCGGTGAAGATTGTTGTTGCTATCATTGTCGGGATCAATCTTTCCACGTCTTACGGCACATTCATAAGCTTTCTGCGCGATCTCATTTAATTTTCCCATTATCAATATGTTTTATCCAGTTATTATCTTTCTCCAAAAACCATTGCCAGCCATTTTGGGGCTTGATTTTTCGTTTTATATACCGGCGAACTGTGGCATAATTCAGATTTAGCTTTTGGGCGGCTTGGGTTATTGAATCGAATCTATACCATTTGCCTTCGGGAGTGATTGCGATACACGCAAAGGCATGGGCGTTTCCATTAGACCAATATCTATGTCCTTTCAAAGCCTCGCTGTGTCTTTTTCTTATTTCAACAGCTCTCTCTTTGCCATAGTATTCTTCATAGGTTTTTCCTCTTAATCCGTGGTGATAGCCTTTATTGAAAACATTATGTCCGTTGACAACCCGTGTGACCGGTATTTCAGGGTCTAATCTTAATTCCATATTATTCCTTATTTTTGTAATTATCTCTTCTCATTTGGTGATAGCGATAGTACATGGATAAGTCGAGTTTACGAATGAAATTATCATCCGCTTTCATGTCAGAAACTTTTTGGGCAGGCTTGACTACCTCAAAGAAAATTCTCTTTACCGCATACCTTCCCTTTTCAAGAGAATAACATTGCACTGATCCTTCATAAGCATAAATAAGCCCGGCAAAATCAGGGACTTCATCGGGCTTTATCAAACTTTTTGGTACTATATAATAAAAATAATTGGTACGTTGGCCGGAAGTGACAACATCAAACTTGTTCTTGCCATATTTATCACTTTTCTTTTTATCCTTATGGAAATCACATCTGCTTACTTTTACTTCATATTCATAAGTCAGGCGTGACCGGGTAACTTCCAATAAGTCAGCTTCCCATTTCCCGACAAAAATATTGGGAAAGATGCGGTTTCCTTTTTTATCACGAAAAACATGATCGCAAAAGCCTTGTATAATATCAAGTGTTTTCATTTGATCTTTCCATGTTCCTTATCCAGTTCATACTCAAAAAATCCTTTTGCCTTATCATAAAGTCCGTCCTTTATATCAGAGAAATACATAGCGGCATTAAAGGCTTTCAATGCTGCCACACGAGCTTTCTTCTTATAATAGTCTGCCCGTTTGATCGTATTTTCTTCTTTTCTACGTTCTTGCTGTTCCAAATATCGGTCAACCGCTTCTCGTCCCCAACGGAACATGTCTTCTTTGTCGGCAAAGGTGGCAGATTCTTCACGGATCAGCCTTTTCTCCGAGGAAATGACATAAGCTGATATTCCTTTGTATCTACGAATGGAAACGGCTATGTCGAAACCTTTATAATTTTGCTGTTCAACATAGCCGCCAAGAGTATATGGGAAGTCTGTCTTTTCTATCATACTGCTTTGATATTGATTAGTGGCACAATTGTATCAATAATTTCTACCGTAGGTTCTATAAGCTCTTTTATTTCCTGAACATTTTTGTATGCCATAGGACTTTCATCCAATGTCCCTTCACATACGGAAGTGGAATACACTTTGCTCATTTGGGTTTTGAATGCGTCCATTGATAATCTTTCTTTAGCTTCGGAACGGGAGTATAAGCGTCCTGCACCATGTGGTGCAGAATAGTTCCAGTCTTTGTTTCCCTTACCACGACAAAGAAGAATACCGTCTGCCATATTCATAGGAATCACAACGTAATCATTGGCGTATGCGGCAATAGCCCCTTTACGGATTATCATATCATCAAAGCTGATATAGTTATGGACTGTCTCAACGGATATTGCAGCGTTCCAGCCCAAAGCTCTGATTATACGTTGTATAATCAACTTGCGGTTGAATGCGGCATATCCTTGTGCGATCACCATGTCACATAAATAGTGGAGCATTGCTTCATTTGTGAGATACCCAGAATATTCGGTAAATTTTTCCTTCAAACGTAGTATTTCAGTTTGCATGAATTGTGGCTCAACAGTGGACTTCAAGCGTTGAATTTCATTAGAAAAAGCCTTTTTGTCAAATTTTGCTATTTCTGCATGGAATTTACAGACCTTCACACCAAAGTTGCGCGATCCGGTATGTATTGTAAGAAATATATTATTGGTTGACTCGGCACGCCCCAGTTCTATAAAGTGGTTTCCACCTCCCAATGTACCTAAAGAGTTGTAGAATGCGCCTTCATTTATCCCCACCTTCTTACAAAGTTGTGATACATATTCTTCATTAATAACTGGTTTGGTTAGTTGGTATTTAGAGCAGAACTGATCCATTCTGATAGATAAGAAGGTAAACAAATCTTCCTTTTCTTGTTTGGATAAAGGTTGTTGGTTAATCTCAAATCCCATAGGTATGATGGAACGGATTGCATGATTAATGTCCGGGAAAGAACCTTCTGTTATTGCGTTTTCAATTTCTACACACAACATTCCACAACCAATATCCACTCCGATATGATTGGGGTTGACACGATCTGTAACTGGCATGGTGAATCCAATCACTATATCTACTCCTTGATGGGTATCAGGCATAATACGAACCGGAACACCAGTCGTAACCGGATTGTTCAAAATGTTTTGTATCGTTCCAATAGCTTCATTTTCTATTGTATTTGCAAATATTTTACAATCTTTGCCGAATTTTCCTTGTAATTCAATCATAATCAAATCTTTTCGTTAAGTTTTTCAAGAAGTTCATTCGCACAGTTCTTTGCGTATTCTTCATCTTCATCATGAAAGGACTTGACTGTTATCCAAATCCCTGCAAATTTAACTTGCACTTTGTAATCAGGAAGAAGGTATTTCTCTCTGTTTTCGCTGCGATTATCTTCTACGAAGGTAGTCGTTTTATTAATTCTGTACTGTTTCATCATTATTTATTTCTTTAGAGTGGCAATTTCTATCAAGTATCTCAATGCACTGTTTAATCCCAGTATCAAATCCTTCTTTATAGTCTTTGGTATGCTCACCTAAAACATATATAGTCATTGACAGCCAAAATAGAAGTATGCCAACGGATTTATACCAGCATGGTAAAGATATAGAAAAGGGTTTTAAGGTGATAGAGAAATCACCGATCCACAGAAGACCGGCAATGAGCATGAGTAAATATAAGACTTTCATCATTTATCATTGTTAAGTTCAACATATTTGCCTTGTAAAGAGCAGTTCCTTAAAATTTCGGCATTTTCCCGGCCAAATGCAATAAGAACACTACCGCAACCGGGGCTGTCCCCACGTGTTCCATCGGGACGGAAGAATTTTATTCGATTTCTCAAAAACATCATACCAGTTGCTTTCGTGAAGATGATGTCTTGAAACTTATTGCTGTCACACCGGTTAAAAAGTAGTGCTATACCGTTGCCGTGTTCTGCCAATTTCTCTACAAACTGCCATATAAGCGGTTTGGAGTACGGAGGGTTAAGCCAAATTCGCCCCCCCCCAATTTTGTACAAGACCATTGTCCTGCTTGTTGTACATGATTTTTGCAGTAGGCCAAAGAGGGTGCATGGGAGCACATGGATCAAGGTCAAATTCACCTAATGCTTCAATGATTTCTCGTGGTGTGTACCATTCATCGGAAGCATTTGCAGATCGTTCAAAAGATGTATTCATGTATTACTTACATTTAGGATTTTACGAATTTCTATATGATCACAATTTTCATCAGCCTTTTTCAGAATATAAGCAATCTCTTCTTCCTTACTCATGTTCTGTGGACGTTTCGTTGCTTCTGCTCTCAATTCAGAAATAATTTTATCTACTTCGGGATTAGGAGTTTCATATAATTTTTTAAGTTCAGCGGCTCTACGTTTAATAAGTCGCTCTGTCTTTTTGTTTAATTTCATCTTACAACATTTTAAAGTATTCCTTGCATAAAAATCCTTTTCTTGGTGAAAAGTCTTTGAAGTCGCAACTCATGTATATTTCCTTCCTATCAGCCCAATGTGCATATCTTTCTGCCACTGTGGAATAATTTGGTGTGGATTGTTCAGATCACGAAAGGGTTGACAATGTGGAAGAAAACGGCGGCTTTTAGATTTCCAGTAGTTGACGCGCGCAAACGATTCTTTAAAGTCCATAAGGATGCAATACAAGAAATATTCCCCTTTATATCCATACTTGTCTATTAAAGCGGAAGCACGTTCAACTTCTGCAATCTGTCCCGGTGTATCGCATCCAAAGCGAATACGTTTAATCCATTTTACTTTTGCAAGTAGCCGAGCGATTTCATCCGTGATTAAACGGGCATCCAGTCCTTGATTAAAATCCACTTTGATACCCAGTTTGATGATTTTCTCTATTTGCTGCAAGCCATAGTTTGAGGCCAGTATATTATTATCCATAAGGATAGCTTTTTTCCGTCCGGCTGTTATTTCCTCAATATCCATATAAGGTGAGATTTTTCCTTCTTTTTTAGGAACAACACACCATTTACACCGATTGGGACACCCACGTGTCAGAAATCCATAGGATAAATTGGAGTCAATATTGTAGATCGAGTAATCAGGTTGAAGACGATCAACCTCAACTGGAAGAACTTTTTCAATATCATATCCGGTACCACCTTTTTCTATTTGGTTAGTATTGATATAATAGTTATAGTCGGGTGTGAAAGTGAAAACTTTAGCTGCATATACTTTATCATATTCACATAGTGGATTATACCATTCCACTTGATCGCCTCTTGCTTTGTGGTAAGCACTGATCTTCATAAGTGCTAAATTGGGGAAATTGCTATCAACGGCTAAAATTCCAATATTCATTATTCTTCAAATTTAGGTTTTGGCATCCATGCTATCGGTTCCCATGACGGAGGTATGCTGCTCATTGAAGAGTAAATTGGGTTACCTTTGTACGTGTCATAGATATAACCATCCATGCAGAACCATACATTGTTGCTATATGTACCGTTAAAAATCGCACCATGTTTACATAGAATGATGATGTCTTCATTTTCATCCGGTAACCGTTCTTTCACTGATACCCACGGAGGTTGTTTTGTCTGCCATCTGGCTCCTTCTTTGAATCCTATTCTAAAACAAGTTATTTTATCCCAGTCAGGATGTACGCCTCCAATTTCATTTACGGCTTCTTCTAATGTCTGTTTCATATCTATTTATCAAATAAATTAGTTTGAACCAACCTTCCTCTCTCTGTTTTTATCTCCCCAAAACATTCCCGGTGAAAACGTTCTTCTTGTGCTTCAAAGTATTCTTCATCTATTTCAGTTGCATAGAAATCGAATCCAAGTCCATAAGCAGCTATTCTGCTGCTTCCTGAACCTAAATGACTATCAAAAATTTTGTCTCCCTCTTTGGCGTTTTTTCTTAATATTTCAGCATATAATTTCACTGGCTTCTGACAACGATGGATATTTCCACCTCGTTCTCCAATTGTACACCGGTTTAGAGTTATGATCCGAAGAGCCTTGTCAAAACTACTCCATGCCAATTCACCGTCAGACATAGTTAATCCATGTTGTCCTTTATCCCAAACAATCCAACCATTTTGAGGAAGATAGGTAGTAAAGTAGTTACCACCAAAAATTATTTGATTCTTCGATACCCTGAATAGTTCCTCAAAATATTTCTTTCCGGGGGGGGGACTTATCCCAATCCTTTCTTTTATATTGTTTAAAGCCTAAATGCTTCGGCATCCCACCTTTGTGCATTATGTCTATGCCATACTGGGGATCGACTATCGCTAAATCAAAGAACTTATCAGGAATCCCCTTCATGTATTCCATACAGTCCATGTTATATACTTCGCTTATCGGCATTATTTATATCCTTTCTATTCTGTTATTATTAATTTCATGTGCATTCTTGAAATCATTTTCTCTTCTTCTTTCAACTTATGATAATAATCTATAGCTTCATCTTTAGTATTGAATGTACCAACACACGAATAATGCCAAGATCCGAAAGGATCTTTGAGGATATACAAGTTGTATGAACCTAAGACCGTTTTCGCCAAATAGTAAGGATCTCGTATCATAATGTTCATTCCATTTTTATTTACTCGCATAGTCCATGAAACAGACTCATGCAGGCATATCCACCTTCCGGCTCGAACATATCAGGGGTATGTTCTTTAACGTACTCCAAAACTTCCTCTACATAAGGATATTGTTTGTTTTTACAGAATCTTTGAGGTATGTATAATGGAGGAAAGAAGGAATGTCCTACGCTTTTCTCTGCTTGAATTAGGCGTTGGCACATTTTAGGATCATTTTTGGCTATGAGTTCGATTTCTTTGTGCCGACACATGATACACGGGAAACATCCAACACGTGAGAATCCACGATAATACAATGGATTCGGTTTCTGCCCTGCATCCAGTATGCAATCTATAACTTGCTGTGCACTCCATTTGAAGATAGGTCTTAGAACAGAAGCGTCATATTGGGAACACCATTCTTTGACATCCTTACTTCGGTAGTTTTCAGTTCTTCCTTTCTTATTAGGTTGAAAATACGATTTGAAGTACATACATTCCTCTTCCATTGCCGCACGTGCTGTACTTTCTCCGGCTCTGATACCTTGTATGATAATGCAGCTTTCTTTCAAAGAAAGTACATAATCAATCATTGGCTTCATTTTTAGTTCACTGGTACAAAATCGTGCATTCGTGGAAGGAAATCTTTTCTTATGAGCTGCCAAAGACACAAAATCATATTTTGATTTGAGAGTTATAAGTCTTACACCCATTTGCAGACAAACATCATTCACATGTTTATATGTGTCAGGGTGTTCCCAACCGGTGTCACAAAACACAGCGGTTAAATTCCCCCCCCCCATATTGTTTGAAGGCTTGGATTAAACATGCTTGTGAATCCTTACCACCTGAAAAACTTACTAATATTTTCATTTTTATGCCATTTCAATTTTTACATATTCATTTTTATTAATCGCACTACCTTGGAGAATACACTAATCGGCCTCCATTATCCAATATCTTTTGTACATCTTTCATAGCTTGGTATGCTTGGGTATAGTCTTTGTATTCTTGGTGGCCTATTGGATATTTGCAATATCTTCTACCACCGTCAGGCATGATGCTGATACCGAATACTGTTTCATAAGTTTTTCGGTTGAAATTCTGTTGAGTCCTTACTTTCATTTTTTTTGATACATTTTCCCAGTTTAAGTATAAATACACATTCGTTATCCGGTGCTCCCCAATTGGTGTTACCAACTCCGATGGTTATAGATTCAAGTTCAAAAAGCATTGTCCGTTTGGTGTAGCCAAAACGGAAGCGAACATGAGTGTATTCTTTGGGGTGAAAGCCGTTTCCACGTGTAATACAAGAAAAACAAATAGCTTTCTTACAATAGAAACCAGTCTTTTCATAGGAATTGCGACCTCCACATTTTGCTAATCTTCCGATCCAGTATTTCTTGATCTCTCTGTATTCTTCTTTCTTATTTCCGGATTCGATCATTTCATACCATTTTGCTTTTAATGGCAGGTCAAGGATTTTCATATTAACCATAGTCTAAAAGAGTTGCGGATTCTGTTTGTCGTGAAGGATTTTTTGAACACGTTCAATTTCTTCATCTACTTCACGCTCAATTTGTTTACTTATTCGTAAATCTATCTGTCTCTTATTTTTTAAATATTCTTTTTGGCAACGGCGCATTTCCACCACTTTGTCGAAAAAATCTTTTGGAGTCATAGATTTAAAAGGTATGGAAAAGGCCGCTTTGATGCGGCCTCCCCAGTGTGATTACTTTTTTCCAATTCAGAAAGTCTTTCCACAATTCTTTGAATTGTTCTCCAAAGTAAATTGCGATTTCACTTGATTTTACAGCAAGGCGAGAGCCGATAGTCGCAGACGAGTACGACCAATCGAAATCCGAGTCCGCAGAAGCGAGGCCGCAAGGCGCACCGTTATTCGCATTACCGCCCCAAAGAACCAGCCGATTACGATCCTCTTCGTCCATTTCATCAATTTCTTTTTGATTATAAAGATAAAACCACGGCGTATAACGGTATTCATCTTTAGTAAATCGTGGAAAATCAGGATCGTTGTTTAACGCACGGGCAATAGTGTATAGTTTGATGTAGGCGAGGTGTGCAATATCAGCCACTTCTTCTTTGTGTCCGTCTTCATCTTCAACAAGTAGGCGAACAATGGGTTTTACACCTATTGCTTCACAAGCATCTTCGTAGGTTTTAATATTGTGATAATCTGTATAATCCGGCTTTTGCTTTCCGAATAGGGCTGTTAGAATACTAATTGCTTTAGGACAGTCGTTTGCTTCACTAAAAGCGGCTGTTACCTTTTCTTGTGTGATTTTAAGTTCTGACATAATGTAAATTATTTATTGTTAATACTATATCCGAATAATGCAAAATCTCCCCGGCACGGATCATCCGGGAAAATTGTTTTCATGTAATTGGTTACTTGTTGAACCATTTTCCAGTCCTCTGTTTTGCGTGTTGTTATCCCAAGCTGATGTGCCATTTTTGCAACATGCGCATCCAATGGTATGTATAATTCTGTTGGATGAATAATAGTCCAAATACCTAAATCCACCGGCGATTTTCGTACTACCCACCGTAGAAACAGACAAATACGCTTGCATGGAGAATCACGCTCCAATTTTGGAATACCTTTTACGCCACCAAAATCTGTTTGTATTTCACGGATAACATTGTTGTAACCCTCATAAAATACTTCCAAATCATCCCATTCCTGATATATGTTGTACAACCGCTGGCAAATGCAGAAGAAGTCATGGTAGGTGAACATACGGTAGAAGGTATTTGTATTTTCTTTGTATTGTTCCCATACTTTGTTCATAATGAAGTCATAAGGAGAATTACCCATTAGATTATCCAAAATTTCTGCTTGCTGCATTATCAGTTTGCGATTCCCGAAAGCTATCCATGAAGTAAGAAAGGCACTGATTTCTATGTCCTTTTTATCACTGTACTTATGTGGGAAGAATATAGGATCATCTTTTATAAAATCAGGTGTTTCAAATTGTTTTGCCCAGTCAAGTAGTTTGTTTCTTAGTCCTTCCATAATATTCTTCTTTCCATTTTTTGAAAGCGGCTTCTTTATCATTTGATTTCATCCTTTGTATGAATGATTGATGGGATTCCAATAATTCTTTGGCCTCTTCATCTCCATTTTCCGATCTTTCAGTTAGATGTTTGATATATTCTCCGTAGAACATTCCAGTGCTGTTATTATTTTGTTCATGGGCTTCATTAATTGAAAGAGAAGAAACAATTTCATCACGCTGTACATCGTATTCATTTAACCAGCCGAGAATGATATTACCGTCCAGTCTATCGTAAATCTTACCGGAAGCCATAGCATTACGGAAACACAATTTGATTTCCTCCAATTTGAGATAATAGAATCTGTCTATTATTAGATCAGCGGTAAGTGCCACTTGAACATCATTCATCGTTTTTCCAACATTGAAAAAAGACACAAGCTCGTTAATCGCAATTACCAGTATGGCTCTTGCGCCAGCCAATGTGATTTCTTTTCTTATAACGGAGAGTGGTAGGTTAGGAGTGTTGAGAACAGCTTCTTTAATCGAACTTACGTGCAATCCCTTGTAATACTCCGCTTGCAAGGTCAGCAAGTCTTTCAACGCTTTCTTTTCGGTTGCCGGGAGATTGCTGTTGACTTGAATTAAGTTGTTTCCCATACTTGTTAAAATCATTATTAGACCATCTGACTAAACGTTTGGAACTTCAAATGTACGTTCCTTCTCAAAGCGCATTTTCCGGCCTCCGCATTCAGTCCAATACTCAAAAAAGTCCTTCAACATATCATCAGGATATTTTCCTCTATACATGAGGACTTCACTTCTGAATTTGTCTTTCCTTGCAGAAAGAGAATCCTTATTCATATTCATCTTATGCCTAATCCGGCCATGAATGCTTGTTCCAATGTTGCATCGGGATGATCCCGACACCATTGGGCTGCTAATTCTTCTGATTTCATTTGATTTATAATTTAGATAACCAATATTTCCATACTCGTGAGGCTACTTGTGCCATCATAACGGGTGGTACACTCATTCCACAGATATAATGTGGGGATTGGTTGAGGAAATGATAATCTTGTGGAAATGTGGATATATTACATACTTCTGACCGTGATAAATATATAGGCTGCTTAAAAGGAATAATTGAGTCTGCATGAGTTGTTAGGGTGTAGCTTACTTTGTTCTCATATAGATATTGTTGATTAAAAAAGCCTCGTTTTCCAGTTTGTTTCTTATAGGCCTCTGCCAAAGCAATATCTCCTGCCACTCTCTGCTCAAATAACTTTCTCATTTTTACGCCAATAGGCTTTCCCTTGTAATCCGCATATTCCCCATAATATATTTCCGATTCATTAAATTCCATGTCGATGTATGGCTCAACATTGAAGAGGTCTGAAACTTTTAGGAAATGGGCTCCCAAATCATGTCTGATACATATAAAGAATACACGTTCTCTTTTTTGAGGTACTCCCATTTTAGAAGCATCAAGAAGAAAATGCTGACAGTAATAACCAGCTTCCTCAAAGCCTTTGTATATACGTCTGACATAATCAATCGCATTCCCTAAAAGAAGTCCTTTTACATTTTCAGCAATAACGACTTTAGGTTTTAAGCGTTTGGCAAGTGCAATAAAATCAAAAAAGAGCGTGTCTAAAACTTGTGTCTTTTGACCTTCCTTGAATTTCTTTTCTTTACCCCACGCATCTTCACGTAATCCCGACATGCTAAATGTACTGCAAGGTGGTGATCCGTCCAATATATCTAAATTGTACAGTTCTTCGGGAAGATTATTCCTTTTCACTAAATCACGAATATCTTCCAAATAACTATACTGGGATGATGGTTTGTTTCATAGCATTTCATCATTCGTGGATCAATCTCATTACAGCCAATAACATCGTAACCTGCTATTTTGTAACCCATAGTAGAGCCACCGCCACATGCAAAACAAGAAAATACCTTTCCCTTATCTTTAGTAAAAACAGCATCTTCTAAAGACCAGCGATAAGGATAGAGATGTTGTGTATGGGGGGGTAATTACATCTTTCATCATTCCACCTCCCATAATTCAGCTACTCTTTTGAACTCTTCATCAGCTGGAACCGGGCAATCTTTGATCCATTGCATATCTTTTACTTTCCATAACGAAAGGTCTGTGTTGTCAGGAATATGCTTTTTAATATCAGGAAAAAGATTGAGCCGAAGAGATTTACTTTCCATAAGTTCATCTTTGTAATCCAACAAAAAATTATTGGCCTCCAATAAACTATGAACATCATTAACAGAATGTGGAGTGTAAACAACTCCATCGAAGTATCTGATATAATTGGGGAGCATATCAGCCAGTGCCGTATATAGAAATAATTTTCCTTTATTTCCATAGGCCAATTTTTGAACGGTTTTGATACTTTCAGCCAAATTTGCCAGTTTTTCAGGAAACAAAAGTGGTTCTCCACCAGTTATCATGATCTCTTTGTAATTAAAGTGCTCAACAACTGGTAATTTTGAAAAATCCCATGAGTTGTTGCAACACATAGGACATTTGTTCGGACATTTGGTTGTAACCAATAGACGTAACTTTTCCATTTATAATGATATTGTTTGGGTGTATTTCAATTCTCCGGTATATCCACGTGCTTTCAATTCTGCGATAAGTTCCCGTGGAGAAAATTTTGCCAATTCAGGATTGGAATATATTTTCTTCAAATTCCCCCCCCCGGAGTTTTCTTACGGTTTCTGGCATAAACATTACCGCACTCTTTACAATATGTCTGCAATCCATCTTCGGTTGAAGCATTTTTCCAAAACTCACTGACCGGAAGTTCCCGGCCACATTTGCTACATTTTTTTAATTTTTCCATTATTCCTTTTCTTTAATTCTACCATATTCACATATTAGTAAGGCATCCGAAGTTGCCAATGTAACTTTTGCATACGGGAACAGCTGTTGGGCTTTCTTCTTTAAGATGTTTTTCCATTCTGTCTTACCCAATTTGTCTGTATTTCGTAATCCTATAGTTTTTTGCCAAGTTTGTGGAGATACTGTTACTGTCGGAATCCCACAAGCTATCAATCCCATAGTCAGCTGTCCGTAACTTTCTCCAAAAACAAAAGAGGCAGAAGCACTTTGTCCGGTCATGCCATTCACTCGTTCCAAATAACAAACGCTATTTTCTTTGTATATGGAGAGAAAATCTAATAAGTCTTTGGGAGTTGGTGGCATTTTGATACACTCCAATAATTTGTTATTCTCGGTGTCGTACACTACAATACCACCGTTTTTGCCAACATCTATACCTATGATCCTTCGTTTCATAAATTATACTTTTTTGTTTATAAATCTTTTGAGCTTAATTACATCTTTCTTTCCAAGCCTTAGTGCTTCACTGGTCTTGATGTCAGAAGGTGAAGCTTTACAATTCTCGGTTATCCTTTCAAAATGTCGGATAAAGGATTTTAGGAAATAGTCGGGAATTTCAACTTTCATAATGATTGATTTATGAGAATAAGCGGACTCGAACCGGGAACTGTTGCAATCAGGATTTTCGTTTCTGCTTCCGTTTGTACGTATGTCAAGTGTTAATAGCATGATTACCTGACTCGTGATGCTATTCGTGCATTTTTACCACAGAAACTAAGCGTCTTCCAATTCCGCCACTTATTCGTTTGCCTCCACAATAGAGGCATTCTTATATGAACAAAAAGACTCTTTGTAGTATCTACCGCCGTGGAGCGTATGCAGCGTACTCGGCTCGACTTGCAAAGAGAAGAAAAAAGGTGAGGCATGATAGTTCCCGGATAGCGGCCAAGCCACACCGGGAGAAGCTGATTATTAATCGGGTTAATGATTATTGTTTTTAAGAATTTAGCAAAAGTCTTGATTGAGCTTTCATTATTACTTTTTAAAGAGGCCAATTCTGTATTTTTAGAAGTTAGCGTAGAAATAACAGATTTATTCTTTTCGATTTCTGTATCAATATCACTATTAAGTGTTTCCAAATCGGCTTTTGCTTGTGCAAATTGAGACAATATTGTATCTCTTCTTTGTTGAAATGTCGGCATACTATTTTGTTATTTTTAGAAATTCAGGAGCAATACCATACAAAGGGCTTGTTCCATCCCATTTGTCAATGAACTGTTTATATAATATTTCTTTTGTCAGACCTCTTGACTGAATTAGAGCCTGCTCGGTTTTTAACTGTTCCAGTTCATTGCGCTTCTTCTGTTCCTCAATTTGTTGATCCAACACGGAGATATTGGTATTCACTTCATTTCTACTATCAATTTTTTCGCGAACTTTATCGGAGAACTCCAACTGGGCAGAGAATGTGAGTAATTGCAGACCTCTTTTTTCAAACTCTTTGTCAACTATCTGTTCCAATCGTTTCTCAAACACTAATGAACCTCCATCAGCCATTAAACTGTCAGTCTTATGTTTCCGACTTTCCTCTTTTATCAAATCATATATACGTGGCTCCAAAATGTTATCTTCTAACGAAGACATGAAATCACTTCCACGGCCAATATGCTTGTTGTCAAAGACAACATCAATGGCACGGTTCTTGATAACTTTATAGCTATATGTGGGACGTGCCTTGAACTCTGTATTATCGGCTGCTTTCAGTGTGACAGCTTCGGCAAATTCTCCACGCTGATCGAATAGCGGAACTTGAAAAAGCTCTGTGCCTAATTCCCATGTAGATACCTTACCGGAAACGATTTTAAAATCTTCTTTCCCCTTGTTTGCCGTAGTTCTCCATAAGGACACCGGCATAATTGGGAGCAACTCTTTCGCATGAAGCAAACAAAACAACGGCAAATAATGCCACAATCAAAAAATCAATCTTTCTTTTCATTTTCTACTTTTTTAATGATATTATAAACTATAAATGCTACAGTCAGCATGATTATTGAAATTCCAAGCCACGCATTTATGTGATTGAATACGCGGTTGCCAATGAAGAAAGCCGATACGACAAGTACCGGCTTCCAGTATTTCTTTACAGACTTCATTGTTATTGTTCGATAATGGCAATATCCGGTGCCAATTTACGAATTAACAACAATTGCTCGTCAATGGCCTTATTACGCTCTTCTTCCACTATTACTTCTGCACCGGGAGAGCAAAGGGATAATCGAATGTTACGCCCATCCACATCTGCAATGATTTCCACTTCAATTTCTTCTGCCGGGCGACCTTTGAAAATCGGAACAATAAGATTGAATGAGGCCGGAAGATTGGAGTTGACAACTTGGCTGTAATTGTCAGTGCGACTACCGTTGTCTTGTCGGGAGTTTTCCACTTTTGAGTCAATGCTGGCTTTGAAGTTCTTCAAGACTGTTACCAGTTCCATGTTGTATTGTGCATCCTTGAAGAAGGCACGATTCATTTTGAAGAACTTTGAAAGCTGCACCGGTTCCCATGTCTTGCTTGTGTTAATACCAAATTCAAGAAACTTGGGATAGTATTTCAACTCACCTCTTACAGTAGCTTTATTCCTACTGTCAGTTTCATTGGTGACAAGTTTAAGTGTCATTTTCTCCCGATCAACAAGAATATAGCAACGTTTCTGATTGATCTGCTCTTTTTCAGAGATTCTTTTCAAGAGAAATTCATGAACACTTCCAATTGTTCCGGCTAATTCTACCTTATCAGGCTCCAGTACCGGTAACTCATTTTCTTCGTGAAGTTCAATAACTCTAAGGGTTGCTTCGGTCACACCCGGAGCAAAGTTCACTTGCATCTTTTCGTTTTCCATGTTGTTCTACAAATTTTTAGTTCTGTTTTTAAATGATTTGGCTGGTTTGAAGTGTGGAGTATAATGCTCCGCTATGACAATAGTCTCGTTTTTGTGTATGTTACGAGCAACTTTTCGTTTATAGTGTTTGGGTGACAGTGTGCCAAAACCTCTGATATAAAGAGTCTTTCCATTAGCTACTGCATCCACGGTCTCTTTCAGTGCTGCCTCTATGACAGTTCGGACTTCACAAATAGCGATACCGGTTGATTCGGCTACTTGCTTGATAAGTTCTTCTTTCCTCATAGCTTATCCCTCCGTACCAGTAGATTCCATGTCCTCGAAGACTGTTTTCTGCATCTCTTGTGCTTCCATCGGACGTTCTTTAACCAAGTCACCATTACCATTGTAATATCCGGTAGTACGGGTGCTACGTTCCATGAACTTAAAGCATTCATCCGTAATTTCCTCATAACCACGCTTTATATCGGTAAGCAACGTTTTTTTACGCTCTTTTTTAGGTTTCATCTTGTCTTTGTATGCCTGCATGAAAGCTTTCTTTTCTTCTTCCAGTGCGGCCATATCAAGATCAATATTTGCCAACTCCGTTTTCCGTTCACCCATTTCTTCCTCACTGAAAGGAGAGGTATAGGTGATTCTTTCAACTGCTGCGCAATTGTCTTCCAACATTTGTCTGCGAAGCAATGGATTCTTGTCTTTAAATAGTTCTTTATCCATATCATAACGGTTTTAAGCCATATCGGGCAGAACCGACAAATGGCTGTGGGTTAGTCCTTATGTTTGCTTTGTGTATATCATCTGTACGATGATTGAATAATCGGGGTAATCCCGTTATTTTGTCATATACAACCAGTTCAGACGATACATAACAAATAAAGCCTTTCAGTCGCTCTTTCAACCATGCGTTCTGATAGGCTCTGCGTTCACGATACTCTTGGTAGCTCATTCCTTTGGGACGAGCTGTGAGAAGGGGAGTGTAATTTCTCGCCCCCCCCGATTTAGATTTACTCTTTCCCATCAATCAAATTTTTATATTGTTTTTCTGAAACGAACTTGTCGCAGTTCTTATACCAAGTGCCATCATTTATTTTGTATGGGTTGCTCGTTTCATCCACTTCATTCATAATACCGACTACCGCATTTTCTTTGTTGTTATCATCCCATACGATAACAACATCGCCGACAGTCGGGATATATTCAGGCTGTAACTTCTCAAAATTGAAGGAGTAATGTTTTTCTTCCTTCATGGCGGCAAGCATCTTTGCCTTTTCCTCTTCTGTAGCTTTACGGAATCCCTTCATGCCTCCGATACCAGCTTCGGGTGTGAGTTTTACAAAAACTCTGTCACCTTCATCGTTGGAAGGAACATAAGCGACAAGGCCGAAAGGTACTTTTATTGCTGGTAAAAAAGGAAGCGGCCTTTCTTCTCTAATTTCAGAGAGAATCATCATGCTGCCCCCTCCGCGATTTGGATTGATAATTACGTCACCGGGGATGAATGTCTCACCTTCAACATCAATTCCACCCCCCCATTAACTTTTGTAGATTGCATACTTTCTTCTTTCACGATTTTTACCATGTGTCCTTCGGGCACTTCAACTGTTACTGTTCTCATTTTAATTTGATTTTAAACTGGTTATTGTATTCTATGTATTTTTTCGGGCAGGTTGTTTCTATAATTCCGTTCATTGTAGGAATACGAAACAACTTGCCGGATTTATGAAGCTCTTTTTCAAGCTGTTTTGCTTTATGTAAAGCAGCCAAAGAACGTGTTTCATTTTCGATCAGTTCTTTAGCCGCTGTGATACTGTTACTAATTTTTTCACATGAATCCATTACTTGACTTCTTCTGCGTATGGAGTATCGTCTTCCTCAAAATCGTCCGGTTTCTGACCTTGTGCCTTTTTCCAGTCTTCAAACATTTCATCATCCAACTGGCTCTCTGTTTCAAGAACTTTAATCATGGAATCTGAAATGCCGGTTTTGGGCAGGAATTTGAAAGCCCAGTTCACGATTGTTTTTCGAGCCATTTCTTCAAAGTCTGTGTCCCACGGGGATTGCTTGCCTTTCTTGACAGCCTCACTACGACTTTTTATTTCTTCAATACGTGCTTTGGGCATTGCATCGAATTTTACAACACCGGAAGTCAAGACTGCAAAATAGTAGCCTCCAAGAAGATCACCACGTTCTCCGAATACATTGGGTTTGTGGATGATAGTGCCACCGGTACCTTTTGTCATGCTGAACTCGTCATTAGCATAAACCAAATCAGAATAAATATCTTTTACAACACCGGTGCGGATCAAAATATCAACTTTACCCATGTATGAAGCTTGGAACTTCACTTTGCCTTTGTACGGTACAAGATACCCCAACCTTAGTTCAGGATTGAGCGTCAGACCGGTAAGAGAAACGTTTTTGATTGCTTCGACAAGATGATCGGGATATTGCCGGGCACAGTCAATCAAATAAGGATTATTCAACATTGCCTGCATAGCGAAATTGACTTCACGGGCAAATTGCTGTTCTGTGCCACCAGCTGCTATAAATGCCTTTTTAGGGGAGATAAAACAGCTTTCCAATCCTTTCAGTTGTACTGGAAAGGCTGGTGGGGCAGAAGGAACGGGCGGTTGTGGTGTGGAAGGTGTTGGGGAGACCGGTTCTGTTTTTGTTGGTGAAGGAGCATTGTGTTGTTCCATTCCCAAGTTCTTGTTGGGGGGATTGATTCTCTGTTTTACTCATTGTTCTTGATTATTATAAAAGTTAAACATCTTGTTCTTTTCAAATGCAGGTGTGTCAGGTATCATTATTCTTCGTCCTTTGAATCCCGGCTGAATAAATATCTGTGCACCGTCAAAATCATTGTTTTGTGTACAGTAAACATGCTGGTCTAACAATTTCTTGAATGCCAATGCGCTTGCCCCCATTTTCACAATTCCGTCTTCCAAATGGAAAGCCCAGTTAGCTGCACTGACAAATACTGCGTCATAGGGAGCTGTCTTTTGTTGCATAACCCAGTAGAACTCCTTCCATACTCCAGTACGTTCATGTTCAAAAAACTGGTAGAAGGCTGCCGAAATACCGTAATGAAATTTGGCGATAGTCCGGTTAACTGTTTCTTCATGAAGATCATCAACCGCCAATGTTTTCCAGTCAACAATTTTTTTGGCCGTTTCCACATCAGGGCGATATTTGAACTTGCATCCTTCGTATTCAACGAAATGGCTAACTTCGGCTTTTCCCCATTTTAATATCTGCCTAATCTGTTTGGAGGTGTCCCGGCAATTATTAAGAAGCTCATAAACCATTGTTTCAACCAATTGTATATCGGTTGTGCTTGTCAATGTTTTACCGGGATTTGATTCTTTGGCCTCTATTAGTGCAATCTGATATTTTTGGGTGTCTCGTCCATACGGACAGCCAGTTTTAGGATTTATAGGTGGCTCAAATACAAGAAGATTGTTTCTCCATTTGTCAAGTGTTCCAGTATTAACAAGACTTTCCATTGCATCATGGTACAGCGAGCCTTTTTCAGAAGCTTCAATACTGATCTCGAACATTTCAGGGTGCAATGCCTTGTATCGGGCAAACTTTGGGGACACCATATAATCTTTAATCTGCGTACTACTTAGGAAATCTTTGAATCTTTCTCCACGGTGGTATTCTTCATTTGGCAGATTGTAAATTGTATCTTCTATATTACTCATATAATGAATTTGGAGTTTTACAAAAAACTCCCTACTTTCGCAAGCAAGGAGCCAATAACTAACTAAAAAACTTATTCATCACTTGTAGATAGTAATTCTTTGTAATTCTGTAATATGTATTCTTTTTCTTTATCTGTAAAAGAATAGCTTTAGCCATAAATTTCATTGCCATATCCTCATTGTGATCGGAAAGGGGATAATAGTCAGTAGCGAATTTGTAAGTAAGCCTATTCAATCGCTCATACTTAACTTTGACCTCTTTAACCCGTCCGCTTATTTCCGAGATAATACCGGACGCTTCTTGCATCTTTTCGTCATATTCTTTTTGGTCTTTCGCTGCTTGTTCTTTCATAACCTTGTTCTGTGCGGCAAAGTTTGAAATCTTTTCGTATAGTTCACTTGAATATACAAAGCCACAGTTAACCTCAAAGTCTGGCTTGATAGAGTAATTGTATTTATCTTTCTTGACGAGATATTTGTAGTCGCTTCCGAGTTTGTTCCAATCGTATTCAACTTTGCGAAGGGTTTTCGCATTACGTAATGCTTCTGCTACCGCATTCGCTTCTTCCATGTCTGTAAAAGCGTAACCTTCAAAGAATGGGATCGTGAACACTTTCAAATCAGCAGGTTCAATCTCAAACAATTCGGGAACCTCCGGCTTATCCATAATTTTGATACCTTCCTCCATCATGCGGAGTTTAATCAATTTCTGTACATCTTCCTCCGTTAACGCAAGAATCTCTTGCTCGGTCATTTCTGTAAATCCTTTCATACTTTTAGCATTTAAAATGTGTTCCCGTCCGCGTTCCGATGGATTGTTGGCCGTAGCTTTTTAGCGGTGACCGCTTCTTGCGAAGCACGGGTATATATATCATTTAAAGTATCTATTCAGTTAAGAATGTATTTATAAACGCCCTACGTTTACTTTGTCATAATATAAGTTGTTTTTGATAACTTAGTGATTCGTGTGCTGCATCTTCTTATTGGCAGTCCGTATTCACACTCTTTTCACTAATCCGCTTTGGCTACTTTGTCGGTCTATTTCGCCCTTTAGATAAGCAGTAAACCTTGTTTTAAGTCTTTATTTGTTCAGACTATACAATATGTCAAAGAACGTTTTGTTAGTTCCCGGAAAGACGGCCAAATCCGTCCGGGATTATTTTCTTTCCATGAATTTTCTCAAAGCTGATTTGGTAAAAATGAGACTCTTGCCATTTTTGGTGTGAGGAATATCATGTATTCGATTGTATAAGGTTTGCAACTTCCATCCAAGAAATACAGCTGCTTGTTTGGCATTCAAATACTCTTCGGTTTCAACAGTCGCCATTTCAGTTACAGCCTTTCTCACATCATTGCGAATAAACTTGTGCAGTTCTTCTGCAATCATTCTGGCATCTGAACGGTTCATTTCTTTATCGCTTCGATGGTTATCTGATTTTTATCTTTGTCGATGGATGTTGAATATCTTTCAACGTCTTCACGGGGATCAGTAAAAGCTAATTGATAGGCGTAGCTTCTTGCATTGACGCAATCCTTGTAAGAATCCAGCTGCATTACTTTGGAAGAACCAGCTTTAATACTTAGAATATCTTTCTTTGTTACTTTCATACTATTTTCTATTTTATACTTAAATTTTCCACAAAAAAATTTGCATAAAAGAAAGCTAACAACTACATTTGCCAATGAGATATGTAGTAAGTGGCTTTTGAAGTCGCCAGCTTTCTTGTTGTTCAAACTTACACTCTTTGTTTGTTTGACGTTGCAAATATACTTCATATTTTCAGAAGTACAATAAAATACTTCATAAAATTTGTAGTATATCGTATGTTATAAAACATGTTTTAATATAAGTTGCTGGTTTATAAAATGTTATACAAGTGAGGCTTGCGTAAAAAGAAAGCTTTCTGAAAAAAAAGTAATGTCGTTCTATTAGTATTGTAATAATTGAAGAAGTAAAAGACGATCTCATTCGGTAAGGTGCTGGATTGCTGCATAGTTAGCCCTTAGACGGTTTCCCGTTTTTGCTATATGCAGCATAAGAAATGTCTCGTTCGTATAAGTACGCCGTTCTTAGCTGGCCGGGCATTAACAAGTTACCCGACTTCCCGGATTTTTCGCTTACTTGTAGCTGTGCAGGCATCCCGGTTTCGTTTGCCTCTCAATATCGCACGCCCTTCGCAGTATTGAGTTGTAAGAGTGTAACCCTCTGTCTCTCCGCTATGCGGCCTACCGCCGATTACACAATGTGGAGAAAAAGAAAATCCGCAAATAGGTAGCAGCTATTTACGGATTTCTATATATAAACTCCAAATAGGATGTTTAATCAATTTATGTGGTAATACTGCTACTATTACGGATGCAAATATACTACTTAATTTACGAAGTATGCAAGAAGTTGACGATAAAAAATTGAGTGATCTCTCAAAAAGGTTTTTGCAAGCAATTTCATATTGTGGTTTGAGTGGGTATAAATTGAAGAAAGACAATATTATATCCAGTGAATCAACTCTTACCAGTATAAAAAAAGGGATTCAGTTACCAAGTAAAAAAACAATTGATGCTTTTTGTGAGAAGTATGATGTGAGCAGAGCATGGCTATATACTGGAGAAGGTTTGTTTGCAAAGACTCCATCAGGACAGATAGAACCTTCGGAGAAGGATATTAGGGATGCTCTGAAAAATGCGAGAATGCAATCAGACTCTACGATTAGTAAAGTAGCTCCTTATCTTCAAGATATTCTTGTAAAAGTAAAATATGTTCCGATAGATGCTGCGGCTTCATTTGTCGAAAGCTTATATAACACAGCTTATGAAATTGATTCTTATGGTGTCATGCCGGAAGAAGGTGAAGTGCTTGATGATTCTTATATGGTCTTTCAAGTACGTGGTGACAGCATGGAGCCAACTATACCGGACGGAGCTAAAATTCTTGCTCGCAAAATAGAAGAAGGTTTGTGGGAAAGCGCGTCAGGAGTTGTGAGTATTGTGTATGGGAAAACGCTTTCAGTCAAGCGGATATTGAAAAACAGTCTTTTCTTGGATAATGTGCTGACTTTAAAGGCTGATAACCCCAAGCATGGCCAGTTAGATGTCGAGAGAAGAGAAATAAGGGGGATGTGGCAAGCATTACGCATAATAAGTCAAAAGATTATTTGATATGGAAGAAAGGGCTATTGACAGATTACGAAAATTTGCAAGGTATGCACGTGATAAGGGAGTTGTCAAAGGTGAGAACTCGTTTGAGGCTTATTGTGAATTGTCAAATAGATACATCTATAACTCCATAAGGAACGGGAAGGGGGCTATTGGAACTGATATAATAGCTCGTATTGTGGATAAGTTCCCGGAATTGAATGTGAAGTGGCTTTGTACTGGCAAAGGGAATATGATTGAGACGGATATTGATGCGAATGTCAATTATAAAGCGGCTTATGAGGGTGCAATGATGCAAATAGAAGCTTTGCATAAAATTATAGAAGAAAATAAGCGGAGATGATATAAATATGATACCATTAATATATTTTTAACAAGTATTTTACTGATTATCAGTATGATAGTAAAATGTGTTAGTTCCGTACGCACCGCATTAAACATTGATTTTCAATATTTTACAAAACAAGCACCCAATTTTACACCCGAAAATGTAAAGTTGGGTGTTTGTTTTGAATTTGAATACTTCTTAGTAGGAATGAGTTTTTTCTGCAACGTTGGATAATTCAGGAAAGGGGTGAATTCTTGCCGTTGGGGAATGGATGTAAATGCCATTGTCTGAATGATTCCCCAAACAATCAAAGCGACTTTTCCAATGCGGATGTTGCCATGTAGCGCACCGACAAGTGCTATTAGGAATAAAAGGATATACAACCAACCGTATAGGCAGAACATACAGAAGCTAAAATAATGAGTGTATGGGTATTGCCAGTGTGTTATTCAAGCATCAATTAATGAGATAGAGCAGGATATTCGAGAGTAACAACTACATTGAAAAAATATATTGAGCCAATGAAAACATTAAAAACAGTTATAAAAATTATTGGTGGAATACTATTGTTTTTCATTATCATCCTATCAATACTGGGCTATTATTTGACACGAAATGATTTTTCAAATCCTCCTGAACATTTATGTATCTATCGGAAAACGAGTTTATACAACAGCACGGCAATGATGATTGAATGAATCTATGATTCGTTAAAT
>ENA-OQAZ01000288-OQAZ01000288.1-human-gut-metagenome-genome-assembly--contig:-NODE-288-length-28675-cov-5.620113_pt1 | contig 28675 bp, 25 predicted proteins | sample MGYA00242737_ERZ504531 | MGnify/ENA primary metagenome ERZ504531 (study PRJEB26092, sample SAMD00036244) | human gut metagenome | host: Homo sapiens | study: EMG produced TPA metagenomics assembly of... | reverse complement strand
GCATTAGGTGTGAAAAAGGATTTGGAAACCAAAGTTAACAGTGTTGCTTCTTGGGCAAAAAATAAAGGTTGCCGTGTAGGTATCAGTACCAGTGTCAGCGTAGACCATGCCACACCGGCTGCTTTTTACGCACACCAAGGACAAAGAAGCAGCTATTACAACGTGGGTCTGGATTTGATTGATGCCAACTTCGATTTCTATGCAGGATCAGACTTTTTAGATCCCACCAACAAAAAAGCCGCCGGTTCAAATTCAGAAAGTCTGTACACACTGGTGGACAAAGCCGGATATACCATAGCCCGTGGCTACAAGGACTATCAGAAAAAAGCAAAAAAATCGGACAAACTGATTCTCTTACAACCTGCGACAGCAACAGACAATAGTGCTATCCCCTATGCTATCGATCGAAAAAAAGGCGATATGACTTTAACTGAAATCACCCGTGCCGGAATCAATTTCCTGTCTAAAGATCTATCAAAAGGGTTCTTCCTGATGGTTGAAGGAGGTAAAATAGACTGGGCTTGCCACAGCAACGACGCCGCTACCGTATTCCACGAAGTGATGGATATGGACAATGCCATAAAAGTTGCTTACGAATTCTATGAACAACATCCCGATGAAACCCTGATTGTAGTAACAGCCGACCACGAAACCGGAGGAATCGTTTTAGGAAAAGGTCCGTATACTTTGAACCTGCAAGCTTTAAAATCACAAAAAGTAAGTGAAAGCGGATATACTAAAATTGTAAACGAATTAAGAAAAAAATACAAGAATCAAGTACCTTGGGAAGTTATCAAGCAATCATTGAAGGATAATTTCGGATTTTGGGATAGTATTCAATTGAATGAAAAGCAAGAAGCATCCCTGAAGAAAGTATATGATGAATCATTTAGCGGTAAAGAGATAGATTTGACCAAAAGTGAATATCAACAAGACGAACCTTTGGCAGCTGAGGCCAAAAGAATTCTGGATGACATCGCTCTGGTAGGTTGGACCAGTGGTGGGCACTCTGGAGGTTATGTACCCGTATTCGCTATCGGAGCCGGCGCCCAACTATTCCAAGGTCGCATTGACAATACCGAAATTCCGGTAAAAATAGCAGAAGCTGCTGGTTATCCCAACAATTAATCAAAAGCAAGATAGTGCGACAAACGTTCCAAGTCTTTCTCAGTGAATTCCTCATACAAGGATAACTGGGAAAGACTTTTTAATTTTCCCTTTTTCCTCCTATATTCTATAATTACCTTTGCCTGATAAAAATTCATATAAGGATGAGAGCGAAGTTTGTCAAGCCCGGCCTTATTGGCATTTATCCGATGAATTGGTGCATTTCCGAGTTTAAACCATCTCAACATATCCTCATCTACATAGTTCACTTCCTTCAACTGAGCCATATCATAAAAACCTCCCAAACGTTTCCGGTAAGCCACAATCATGCGTGCAATGCCACTGCCTATTCCCGGAATCTTTTTCAACTCGGTAGTGTCCGCTTCATTCAAATCGACTAAAGTTCCTTCCGGATATTTATAAACCGCCAACGTATCTTTCTCCGCCTTTTTGATAAAGTGCAATGTATCCTGTTTCCGCCGAAAAGCCTCTGATATCTGGATATAAGGTTTTAACATATTAAATTTCTCGGACGACAAGCCATAAACACGAGAGAAATCATCCGCTGTCCTGAATTTACCGCCGGCTCTCCGGTATTGCAAAATAGTATGTGCAATAAAAGGAGACAATCCACGTTGCAAAAATTCGATGGAATCGGCTGAATTTGGATCAAAAGCAGCCAATACCACCTCTCTTCTTTTAGGCTTATCATAGGAATATCGCAGAGATTCCTTCTCCTCCATCTCATGTACTCCGGCCAGAAAGTTTTTTATTTCTTCTATCCCCTCTTGATCCTGTTCCAAAGACTCTTCCTTTACTGGAAACAGAACCCATATACACATAAATATGAAAAGCAAAGTCAACAAAAAAAGTATAGCTCTGCGTTCGCTTTTCGAAAAATAGAAGAAGTCTTTCCACATTACAATTCTAAATTAGCCCTAATTCATTGATAAAAATCAAAATGATAGCCACAGGTGCCACGTATCTCAACAAGAAGATATACAGATTGAAAAGACCTGCTTTCAGTTTTCCCCCATTGGTCAATTCTTCATAAGAAACGGAACGTTTCAAATACCATCCTACAAAGATACATACCAGCAAGCCACCCAAAGGAAGCATTATTTTTGCAGTGACAAAATCAAGTAAGTCAAAGAGTCCCTTATCAAACAGCGTATATTTCTGCATAACTCCCAATGACAAGGAAGAAATGACTCCAATTATAATGCACCCGAAAGTGACCAATCTAGCAGCACGGCCACGAGTTAAATTGAATTCCTCGTGCAGAAAAGCCGTCACCACTTCATGTAGAGAAATAGTAGAAGTCAATGCAGCCAAAGCCAACAAGACATAGAACATCACCGAGAAAATATAAGCTAATATCGGCACACCGCTAAAAGCTTGCTGAAAAACATTAGGCAATGTAATAAAAATTAATGATGGTCCCGCATCCGGCTGGATACCTACAGAAAAGGCCGCCGGAAAAATAATCAATCCGGCCAAGACAGCCACAAAAGTATCAATCACACCGACACTCAGAGCCGTATTTCCCAGTTTGGTTTCTTTCCCAAAATAAGAAGCATAGGTTGAAAGACATCCCATTCCCAAACTCAAGGAAAAGAACGCCTGCCCCATAGCCCCTAAGAAAACATCTCCGTTCACTTTACTGAAATCAGGCTTCAGCAGAAACTCCAAACCTTTTTCCGCATTGGGAAGCGACAATGAGCACCCCACCAAAACTACTATCAGTACAAACAAAACAGGCATCAGCACCTTCGAAGATTTCTCTATCCCATCTTTCACTCCCTTTACTATAACAAAATGGGTGGCCAATAAAAAGATGACCAGCCAGATAAGCGGACGAACAGGGTCCTTCGAAAAACTCTGGAAAGCAACCACAAAATCTTCCGGCTTCTTATCTGCAAAACCATTCATTCCCGCTTCCAATATATATTCCAAAGTCCATCCTGCCACTACCGAATAATATCCTAGAATAAGAAAACCGGCCAAAACCCCCAAATATCCCAACCACTTCCAATGAGTTCCGGGTGCCAAAACCTTATAAGCACGTCCCGTACTTGCTTTTGAATGACGACCTACTGTGAATTCGGCAATCATAATAGGCATTCCCAACATAAAAACACACGCCAAGTATACTAAGATAAATGCCGCACCTCCATGATTTCCCGTTTCATAGGGAAACCTCCATATATTACCAAGTCCTACAGCCGAACCTGCCGCCGCCAGAACAGCCCCAATCTTACTTCCGAAATTTACTCTTTCGCTTTTTTGCATAAAAAACTATCAAATTATTATAAATCAACACTGGTTAGCCTGCAAAAGTATAAAATTAATCGTACTTTTGCGACGAATCACAAAAAAATTAAAGTATGCTATATTATTTTAGAAAATATCCGGTATCCTTGATCATTGTAGCTATCATCTTTTATCTTTCCTTTTTCACTCCTCCTAAAACAGATGTGGAAGAAATCCCCTACATAGACAAAATAGTGCATATATGCATGTATGGAGGACTCTGTTTCATTTTATGGATAGAATACCTGAGGAATCATAAGGCTATCAATTGGAATCATGTAATATGGGGAGCATCATAGCTCCTGTAGCTATGAGCGGGTGTATCGAACTGATGCAAGCTTATTGCACAGATACCCGCAGCGGTGACTGGCTGGATTTTCTGGCAAACAGCATTGGAGTCGGACTAGCCGCCTTAATAGGATATTACTTACTTCGCCCCCTTATATGGCGTAAATCCTAAAAAGAAACGCCGACGATTCTTCGCGAACAGTCGGCGTGATGATAAAAGTCAAAGTTATATAATAAAGATAGAGAGTCAACTTAACGGAAATCTTTCAGATCATTCTGCAACCTCTGACGAGTGAAAAAGATACGGCTTTTCACTGTTCCCAACGGAAGTCCCAGTTTTTCGGCAATTTCCCTATATTTAAATCCTGATACATACATAGCAAACGGCACACGGTAATCTTTAGGCAACGCATTCACGATACGATGTATCTCTTTCAAATCATAAGCACCTTCTGTAGAATCGAATCCTGAGTCCTGTGGAAGATTCAAATGGAACAAGTTATCTGTCTGATCGACGAAAGTCTGATCACGCACTGTTTTACGATAATTATTTATAAATATATTACGCATGATGGTGTACATCCATCCTTTAAAATTCGTATCTGGAGTAAACTTCTCTTCGTTGTCCAAAGCTTTAAGTGAAGTTTCCTGCAACAAATCATTAGCCTCTTCTCTGTCAGCTGTCAATTTAAATGCAAAGCGAAATAATTCGGTTTGTATACTTAGTAAATGCTGTGTAAAGTCGACTGTCTTCATATTAATCTATTTTTAAATTGTTATTTTCTGTTTTTGCTTTCTGCTGCAATATTAACGACTTCTCGCAAAAGTCACGACAGAAAAACTAACAACAAAGGGGGTATAAACTATCAAATAACAGTTTTTACCCCCTAAATTAACAGTTAACAGGTGGTTTCGTTTTAACTTTTAATTAGCCGGTATCCCTCCACCGGTTCCAGCATTACCTCCTCCACTTTTCAAATCATCATTATTAATGCTTCGCGCAGCTTTTTTTACCTGAGCCTTCAACTCCCCAAAACGCCAACTGATATTAAATCCATAATAACGCATCGGAATTCTGGTAGCAGTAGAAGAGCAGAAAGTAGGAGTATTGATGTTATTCTTAAAAGTAATATATTTATTAAATAAATTGGACGAGTTAAGAGATATAGTCAGCCTCTTTTCCTTCAAGAAAGAACGACTGAGCCCTATCGCATAATAATAGAAAGAGGAACTTTTACCTTGCAAAGAGATATGCGGAGTACCACCCCCTCCGTTCAGACTCAGACGCAGATCCCAAGGCAGAGTCTGCTGGAAGCTTCCGAAGACATTTCCTTCCCAGCCATGATTCTTTAAATCAAGCCCTGAACTTCTATAATCCACATAAGCTCCCCGTCCATTGATATTAAAGCGGGTTTTAGGAGACATATTCCAGTTCAAGAACAAAGACAAATTAATATTCTTACTTTTTCCTATATTATCATAGGTAGAATTCATCACACCATCTTTTATAAAAGAGTATTGCTCTATACCATTATTGACAAAAGAATAATTAGCACTGACATTTACATTAAATTTCTGCGAGAAACTACCGAAAGTAACACTAAGCGAATGGGCCTTTTCACTTTCCAAATCAGGATTACCGTAACTGATCGCAGTAGGGTTGCTGGTGTCAGTAAACGGATTCAAAAACCAAATACCCGGCCGGCTGATACGCATATTATAAGATGCCCTCAAACTTTGAGTAGGAGCAATTGGTAAGAGAACATCAAGGATGGAACCAAATCATCAAACTGAGCATCAAACTTCTCATCCTTATTTTTATAATCCGCATCCATAAATGTATGCTCATAGCGAATTCCCGCCTTTCCACCGAGTTTTTTGTACTTCAGCTGATAGCCCAAATAAGCAGCCAGAATATCCTGCTTATGATCATATTGCGTACTCATATCCTGATCATACTTATATTCTCCGGTTTTATCGGCCAGATAATATTTACCATCACTTTTACTTCTACGAAAAATATACTTTATACCAGTTTCAATGCTGTGTATCGAATTTATCGGATTGGTATAGTCCAATTGAGCCGTATGCTCTTGTGTGCTGGCATCATTTTTAAAATATTGGTTTTGCAAAAGATAAGGAACATTCAACGTATCCTCATAATCCGTATTCGCTTCACTGTTATTGGGGGAATGGCTAAAACGATAAGAGAAAGTAAGAAGTTCCCCTTTCTTTTTAAACGAATGCTGATAATCCATGTTGCCCCCCACTTCGCCAAAGCCCGATTCATTATTTCCCAAAGAACCGTAACCGTAAACCGGATTACCGGCATGATTCGTCATCTGGGTATTTCCAATCCTCTTATTCGTAAAATTGCCAGTCATCAGATTCATAGAAAAACTAATCAGATTCAAAGTGTCAATCTCATAACTTCCTTCCAGACTGCCAAATTGAAAATTGCCATAGCTCTTGCTTCTTCGATGCGACTCCAAAAATTTATTTTCCTGAGACGTGAAATCCTCACGATATGAATCTTCAAATCCCTTTTGAGATCCCTGGTAGTTATAAGAATAATTACCGGTAACAGTGAACTTGCCCGACTGCACCGTACCATAACCGCCACCATACACACGCATATTGCTTGCACCACCATTCAATGTCACCGTATATCCTTCCATTCCAGCTCCTATAGTGATAATATTCAAGATGCCCGCCACCCCTTCCGCGTCATATTTAGCCCCAGGCTCGGTGATAACCTCTATAGATTTAATGGAATTGGCCGGCATACTCCGCAATACCTCGGTAGGATTATTGCTCATCATGTTATTCGGCTTGCCATTAACATGCACTTTAAACTTACTGCTACCGTTTACTTGAATTTTATCCTCTCCATCTACAGTCACCAGCGGAACTTTACGGAGCATTTCAAGAGTCGTATTGGTTTTAGAATCCGGATCATCCTCTATACTATACGTCACTTTGTCTATTTCCGCCTTTACCAAAGGTTTCTGCGCTACCACCTCCACTCCTTTCAACATTTCAGTCGCTTCTGCTATCAGAATCTTACCCAAATCAACATTCCTACGATTTGCCGATATCGAGAACTCCTTCTGTACAGGAGACTTTCCTACAGAAGTAAAATGAATGAGATAAGTCCCCGGCACGGCAAGCCGTTCATCAAACCTGCCGTCCGCTCCTGTCACAGCCAGTTTCACCGGCTTTGCAGGATTGTTCTTCAATGAAATACGGATTGTAGAATACGGTTCCCCTTCATTAGACAAAGAATCTAATAAGACTCCCTTGACTGAGAACTGGCCTTGGACAGCCTTTTGCGCCTTCGCCGTAAATGACAAACTTGCCACAAGCAAGATAATGCCCCATAAAATGTTGTGTTTCATATATCAATAATGAGTTTGTGTTTGTTGCAAAGGTAGGTAAACGATAGCAAGTAGTTTATTTTCAGACGTTAAAGAAGCCTATATATTATCTACCAGCGAGTATAAGGATTCTTCATCAAAAAAGAATTATAATAACGAATATCTCCCGTTACCTCTTTTTCGATGAAATGGGGCTTTTTAAACAATTCGTCCTCACTATTCAATTCCACTTCCGCTACAGTCAAGCCTTCATTCTCACCATAAAACTCATCCACTTCAAAGATATGCTCTCCACTTTTCACCAAATACCGGATTTTATCAATCACCCCAGGCTCACACAGTTTCATCAACTCTTCGGCCTCTTGCAAACTGATCTCCTTCTCCCACTCATAACGACTTGTACCGGAGTCATTGGAAGCCCCTTTGATAGTAAGATACCCTTTATTATCCCGAATACGCACCCGGACAGTTCTTCCACGAGCACTACAGATATAACCTTGCACAATATGACTATGTGCATAAGCCTCTAGTTTATAACTGTCGTCCTTTACTAAAAATTTTCGTTCTATTTCTTGTCCCATAGCGTTTTAATATATAAAAAAGCCCCGCAGAGAATAACCTCAGCAGGACTTCACTATTTATTTTCCGTTTTTATCCATACATGGCATAGCCTACCATAATAACAAGGGCTAATACAATTAATCCGATGAACAGACCTTTTACAATCCTATTTGCTTTCTCTTCTTCCCGCTTACTATAAGCAGCTTTCTTATTCTTTCCCATAAGTATTTCATTTTTAAGATTAAACCATCTCTTTTGAATATTCCAAAAGTACAAAGTTTCTAGAAGAAAACAAATAAATTACGAAGAATTTACTAATTCTCCGAACCGGAAAACTCCATCAAGTATGCCTTGATAAAGCCATCAATCTTTCCATCCATCACTCCGTTCACATCCGAAGTTTGAAAATTAGTACGATGATCCTTCACACGACGGTCATCAAAGACATAACTGCGTATCTGTGATCCCCATTCAATCTTCTTCTTGCCAGCCTCCACCTTGGCCTGTTCTTCCATGCGGTGCTGCAATTCCTTATCATATAAAATTGAACGCAACTGTCTCATCGCATTTTCCTTATTCTTCGGCTGGTCACGGGTTTCAGTATTCTCAATCAAGATTTCCTCTTCCTCACCGGTATACGGATCTTTATATTGATAACGCAGACGTACTCCTGATTCCACCTTGTTCACATTCTGTCCGCCGGCCCCTCCCGAACGGAAAGTATCCCAAGACATACGGGCAGGTTCAATTGTCACTTCAATACTATCATCCACCAACGGCGTTACAAACACAGAAGCAAAAGAAGTCATCCGTTTCCCCTGAGCATTATAAGGAGACACGCGCACCAAGCGGTGGACTCCATTCTCACCTTTCAGATAACCATATGCAAAACTGCCCTCAATATTCATAGTCACCGTCTTGATTCCGGCCTCATCCCCATCCTGAAGGTTAGCCACGCTCACTTTATAGCCATTGGTCTCCGCCCAACGCATATACATACGCATCAGCATGGAAGCCCAATCCTGACTTTCAGTACCACCGGCACCGCAATTAATTTTCAATACACAATCCATTTGGTCGGCCTCCTGGCGAAGCATATTCTTCAGTTCCAATGCCTCCACCGCAGTGACAGCCTTTTGATACGCTGCATCCACTTCTTCTTCGGTAACCAAATCATCTTTACAAAAGTCAAAAGCCAATTCCAGTTCATCTGCCATCGTCTTTACCTCACGGTAACCGTCGATCCATTTTTGCAGATCTTTCACCTTCCTCATTTGTGCTTCTGCTTTCTTGGCATCATCCCAAAAACCGGGCGCCTGCGTACGCAGTTGTTCTTCTTCCACCTGAACCAGTTTATTTTCTATGTCCAGATATCTTTCAAGTGCCGCAGTACGTTCTTTTACGTCTTTCAGTTGCTCTATTGTTATCATCTTGAGAATTTTTGCATTTCAAGGTGCAAAGATAGTGGAAATCTATTCATTTTCCCATTATTCTTCGTACATCTTTTCTATTTCGGCAGCATAGTTCTTGTTCAGCACATTACGTTTTATTTTCAACGTATTGGTCAGCTCACCACGTTCCATACTGAAGGATGGGGCAACAAGGTAAACCTCTTGATCTGTTCATAATGTGCAAACTGCTGCTGCAGTGTATCAATCCGCTCTTTAAACAAATCGATAATTTCCGGTTTCTGCAACAGTTCCTCCATACTTTCATAGCGAATACCTTTTTTTGCGGCATACTCTTTCACCAGTTTATATTCAGGAATTATCAAAGCAGAAACAAATTTACGTTCATCGGCAATAATAGAAATCTGATCGATATAACGGTCTACCACCAATTTGGCTTCAATGGCTTGAGGAGCGATATACTTCCCGTTTGAAGTTTTAAACAAGTCCTTGATACGCTCTGTAAGGAACAAATGCCCATCTTTTATATAACCCGCATCACCGGTATGGAACCATCCGTCTTCAGTAAACGCTGCTTTCGTAGCAGCTTCCTTTTTATAATAGCCATGAGTGATTCCCTCACCACGTAGCATTATTTCGTTATTCTCCCCTATTCTGACCTGCACATGAGGCATGATACGCCCCACCGAACCAACCACATGGTCATTATCATTCTCACAAGCAACCGTTGCAGTAGATTCCGTCAATCCATAACCCGCTACCATATTAATTCCCACCGACAAAACAAACTCCTGTACAGCCGGCGGAATAGCCGCACCGGCAGTAGGGAAGAAACGCCCGTTTTCAATGCCAATAGTCTTTTTCAACAAGCTATAGATCGTTTTCTCATAAAATTTATATTTCATGTGCAATACAGGCGGAGGAGTCAGCCCTTTGTACACATATTCCAAATTATGTTCACGCCCCACTTTAATAGCATCCAGCATCAACTTCTTTTTCAATCCGGTTGTCTCATTGATTTTTTCTTGCACGCCGGCATACACTTTCTCCCAGAAACGGGGAACACTGCACATAGCCGTAGGACGGATCTCCTTTATTGTCTTCTGGATATCAGCAGGACGCAAGTTGATAGACAAAGTACACCCCATCGAAAGACACCAGCAAGTCCATGCACGCTCAAACACATGAGTAAAAGGAAGGAAATTCATAATTACATCCTGATCACCCAATTGAGGGAAACGTTCATCGTGTGCCGGAATGGCCGCCTCATAGCAAGAATGATGCAACATCACCCCCTTGCTGTCTCCGGTTGTTCCACTGGTATAAAGAATATTGGCAAGATCACCATTACCCGACTCTGAAGTACGCTTGTCTACCTCAGCTTGATGCGGATGCGCCTCGCCCAATTTCAGAAAGTCATCAAAATAAATGGAAGTCTGGTCCCGCTCATCACGTTTTACCTCCTTGTCGAAAATTATAATCTGTTTCAGTTGGCTTCCCAGCTGCATAACCCGGAACGCCACATCATATTGCAACTGTTCACCTACAAAGATATAACGTATTTCGGCATCACCTACCATATAATGTACCTGCGCCTCGGAACTGGTAGCATAAAATGGTACAGTAACAGCCCGTACCCCAAAAGCTCCAAAGTCCACATACAGACATTCCGGTTTATTTTGAGAAAAAACTGCTATATTTTCCTGTATGCCTATACCTAATTCTATCAATGCATTCGAAACTGTTTTTACAGTTGCGGCAAACTGGTTCCAAGAAACCGGAATCCATGTTTCTGTTTTATAATCGCGGTAACGCAACGCTACACGATCACCATATTTCCCTGCCTGACGTTGTATCAGGACAGATAAGAAAGAACTACTCATTCCAAAGATTTATTTTTAATTCATCGGCAAAGTTATCGTTTAATTTGGAATTATCCTCTATAAACAGGCATTAATTTTCCCAACCAGTCAAAGAGTTAGAAGAAATCAGCCAAAAGTTTTAGTTGCATATCTAACTTAATTACCTACTTTTTTCATCACCGTTTACCACGCAAAAATAGTATCTTTGCAACACATTAAATTATTAAAATCAAGATGATTGATATAGAATATTACACTTCCGAAGCAACCACATTGCTGAATTCGTTAATCGGTATCCCCTCATTGAGCCGGGAAGAAGAAGCTGCCGCCGACTTTCTGCAGAACTATATTGAAGAAACAGGTATCATGACCGGTCGTTCGGGCAACAACATTTGGTGTATCAGTCCGATGTTCGACCTCAACAAACCGACTATTTTACTAAATTCCCACATCGATACCGTAAAACCGGTAAACGGATGGCGGAAACATCCTTTCACTCCGAAAGCCGAAAACGGAAAGATTTACGGTTTGGGAAGTAATGACGCCGGCGCCAGTGTAGTATCCTTATTTCAGGTGTACCGCCATCTCTCTATAACCGAGCAGGCATACAATCTGATCTTTCTTGCCTCATGTGAAGAAGAAGTTTCCGGAAAAAACGGAATAGAAAGCGTATTGCCCCAACTACCTCCCATCACCTTGGGCATAGTGGGTGAACCGACAGAAATGCAGCCTGCCATTGCCGAAAAGGGATTGATGGTGCTGGATGTTACCGCATACGGAAAAGCCGGACATGCCGCACGCAATGAAGGAGTGAATGCTATTTACAAAGTACTGGAAGACATTCAGTGGTTCCGTGATTATAAATTCCCGAAGGAATCCTCCCTGCTAGGCCCCGTCAAAATGAGCGTGACACAAATAAATGCCGGCACGCAGCATAATGTCATCCCCGATACTTGTACTTTCGTTGTGGATATCCGCAGTAATGAATGTTACTCTAACGAAGAACTATTCAAAGAAATAAGCGCCCGTCTAAAAAGCGAGGCGAAAGCCCGTTCTTTCCGCTTGAACTCATCTCATATCAGTGCCGAGCATCCCTTTGTGAAACGCGCGGTAAAACTAGGACGTGTACCTTTCGGCTCTCCTACTTTGTCCGATCAGGCGTTGATGAAGTTCCCGTCTGTCAAAATCGGTCCGGGAAAGTCCTCCCGTTCACATACGGCTGATGAATATATCATGGTTTCGGAAATTGAGGAAGCAATAAGGCTTTATATCGAGATGCTGGACGGACTGGTGCTGTAAACGACTTACAAAGACGCTATTTCCCCTATAGACAGACCGGTAACCTGTGCAATTACATCAAATGCAATACCGGCCTGTTTCATTTTTTTTGCATTCTTGAAGCATTCTTCCTTACGACCTTGCTCAAGACCTTCTTTAAGACCTTCCTCACGCCCTTTTTTCAACTGGGTGGACATCACACTGTACCAATCACGGAAATTCTTCAAACTTTCCCAATACTCGCCTAATTCCTTAGGATTGAACTTAGCTATCTCGGCAGCCTCGAAAAGTTCCTTGTTCATTGCCGTGCCGAAAAGCAGCTTGAAGCCGAAATCGGCATAAGGTTGATGTATTTATCCTGTATGCTTCTGTTCCCATATCTATCCGAGGTTTAATAAGTTATGATACAGGACAAAAGTAATCAATATACTGCAATTCCCCGTCTTAAAAGAAAGATTTAACTATCTATCATTCATAGTATTTTCTAGATAAGGTTTAATAATTCCTCATTATTCCATCTTTCAGCATATTCACTGCTTAAGTCTGCCGTGATACATTCGTGCTTATTTTCCCCTTTTTGTAAACCGATAACTCTGATGTCAGGAACAGTTTTAGCATACTTTCTTATTGTGAGTTCCAATAAAATTCCTAAGCTTATCGATTTCATATCAGGCGGATAAAACGGTTCCGCACTTTGAGCGTCATTTAAACAGGAAAAAATAACATCTATTGCCTGTTCCCACGTAATAAAAAACCGGGTAGCTTCAGGATCTGTCAATATAAGTTCCTTCCTATTTTCTAATGCATACTTCCATTTTACCAAAACAGACCCTGTAGAATGCAATACATTTCCATAACGAACTATCCTATAAGCGCAATTCGATCCGTTTATTTGCTCAAAATCCCCAAAAAGATTCTCCATAAGCAATTTAGTAGCCCCATACGTTCCTGAAACTTGAACAGCTTTATCAGTGCTTGTTGCCAGAATAAATTTTATGTTCTGTTCCTCAACGGTTATTTTAAGAAGATTCAACGTACCAAGAATATTAGTCTGAACAGCTTTCAGAGGATGTTCTTTTGCCAAAATGACATCTTTAAACGCAGCCAAATGAAATATCCCATCACAACCATTCAATGCCTTTTTCAATAAAAGATAATCTTCAACGGGGCATGGAAAGATTTGAACGCTTTTAAATTTCTCCCTCAGAGCAATCAGTTTTCCTTCATTCCTGGCTATCGCATGAATAGTATGTCCTTGGGTAATCAACCGTTCTATCAATTTCTCAGCCAAATAACCGGTAGCCCCCGTTACTGCAATGGTTCCCATACTCAAGCTATTTTTTATCATTCATCAACACATCCCTCGCAACATAAGGCTGTGGAGAAAACTCAATAGTCAACACATTCGACTCTCCTAAAGCTGTTAATGTATGGACGCACCCCGGTAAAGTCCGTACCAAATCCCCCTTTTCCCAAATCTCTTCTATTACAGCCTCACTATCATCATATTTCTGAAAAGTGGCATGCATACGCCCCTGTAAAATAAGCATATATTCCACCTTTCTAAAATGATAATGATTGCCTCTAAGAACCTTTGGGACGAATTGCAAGAATCCTATATATTTAGCGGCTTCCACCGCTGGAATTGAAGCACTCAAAGTAGTACCCTCGCCAATTACAAAACCAGTCCCCGCCTCCAGCAAGCTATAATTTTTCACATCCCCTACGGATTCCACTTTTATCAAATCCCTGACAGTTATTTCATCAAACATTTTTTTTGATTGCTCCCGCACGTCAATTTTACATAATCCGGCACGATATTTTAATAAAAACAACTTATGATGAGGAGCAAGGTTCTCCAATCTCAAACACTCATCCATATCCAGCAAGACAAAAGATTCACCTTCCAAAATACGGATATCCGCTGCATCGTCCATCAAATAAGTATGATGAATATATTCCCACCTATCATAGTCTGCCCTATACTCAGACCCCAAATAGGTTATAGAACTAAAATGCACCTTTTGGGATTTCTTGTGTTCAAATTCTTCCTTCAGTTCTCTGATAATGCCATCTAGAGGGGTTTCCTCCTCCTCAAGGTAGCCAGAAACAAGAGAATAATATCCGGGGTACTCTATATCCGGGTTCTCATCTCTTTTCTGCAACAATACTCTATTATCTGTTGTAGTAATAATCACAGTAGTCGAATCCATCATCTTTTTCATTTTCATTATTTTTTAAATTTTCATTCTGTTGTATTTTCACCACACCCACGTGATGAATAATATTTTCCTTATTCAGCATATCAGTATAAATAGCATGGTTTAACACCATAATAAGCAACCAAATAAGAGACAATATGGCAAAAAAAGGTTGGGTGTATGATTTCAGCCATAACTCCCAAGACTTTTTCTCTCTTTTCAAATTAGAAGGAATCTTTGTGAAAAGTTTCACATACTCATCCGGAAAAGCCTTTTCCGCTTCACATAACATATTCTTCCAGTGCTCATGATAACTCCATAATCTCTGCATTACGTAAATAGACCATATTGAAAATGACAATCCGCCAAATGCAATAATAAATGTCAGATATTCAGAAGTTTGACATATAGAGTTAAACAAGACGGTTTCCAATCCGAATAAAGAAACATTTATTCCGAACATAATATTAAAACGGCTCCAGATACCAGCTCCTTCATACTGTAATTGACCAAGAAGGTGAGTATAATGTTCCATTAATTTAGTGTTCTGCAAGGCATCCCTATCATTTACCGCTTTTTTATTATCTACATCCGCATAAAAGTTTATACCGCATCGAACTAATTTCGTCATTATATCAAGAATATATTTTTATAATAAAAAAGGAGAGGATATTCTTCTGTAATCAGATTCATATCCCCTCCTCGCTTGAAGTCATCAAGAAGAAAGCATATCAAATTTAAACTATACTTTCTATCTTAGCCCGAATGTTTACTGTACTTTTCTTGTTACAGTTACCTTGAATGTCTTGGTTACAACACCCCAGTTATGAGTATAAGTAATATTCAAGTTTACATCATGAGTATATACTGTACCTTCCGGAGTTCCCTTCCAAGTAAGAGTTGCAGTAGCTGCATCATAAGTAAAGTCTGTTTCATTCTCATCCAAAGAAATTTCCAATCCTGTAGCTTCAGCAACAGCATTACCGGCAGCATTTTTTCTATACAATGTTTCAGCTATGGTTTCTTCAGCAGCAATCTTAGTGACATCGTATTTTACCAATGTATTGCCAACAGCATCTTTCAATGTCAAGTTTGTCCATTTTTTATAAGAAGCTTCTGTTGCCTTAACATTCAATGCATTAATCAAATCAATAATCTTAATCTGATCGTTTGTAGCCAATGCCGGATTATTATACTTCAAATCAACAACATCAGTGAATGCCAAGATAGGTTGTTCCACCTTCCAGTCTTCAGTCGCAAACAATACACGCTTAGCAGAACCGGCAGTAGCATCATAGATATCAACTTTCAAAGTTCCAACCTTAGCCAAATCTACACGCGGAGTAAAGACAATCTGATTAGTGCTAGTCCATTCAATATTCTTGATACCGTTCTGTTCTTTCATCATCTCCTGAACATAAGCATTCTGCTTCTTATAATCCAATTCAAACTCAACTGTCGCATCTTCAGGAACAACATTGTACATCTTGTCGAAGTAGTTAGATTCCATGATGAATTTGCTATAAGCACCGCCAGTTTTTGTCCATGTACCGATAATAGTACGACTCTTATATTCATCCTTGATAGGACAATCAAAGTTATAGGTTACAGAGAAGTTATCTACAGAAACCTTAAACAGCTTGTTTACGAAGCTGTTGTAAACTGCATACGGTGTGTTCACTCCGTTAGTCATCTTCTCAGTAGCTCCCCAACCAAAGAGTCCATAAGAAGAAGCTCCGGCTAGCAATGACATATTCTTGAATTGTGCAAAGTTAGCACCCGGTGTCAAAATCAAGAACAAAGAGTCCTTATCGGCATTGTTTCCACCGTTCTTATAATACAAGACAGCCTCATTTTTAACCGTTTCAAGAGCTTTTGCCAAGTCTGTAACCTTTGCAGGAATAGTAGTCGACAAATTGTTATCTTGATAATATTGATTACAGTCATCAGATATTGATTCATATTTCATTAACTTGCCACCAGCATCATATACAGGCTTGTTCAATGTAATGAATGTGCAATATTCCTTATTTTTATTAGAAATAACATCACGACCTTCAATAGCAGCCTCAAAGTTACGGACATCCAAAGTAATGATCCGGGCCTGTGAGCTATTGTATGCAAATGTAAAGTTTTCCTTAGCATCCAACGGTTTCAAAGCAACGGTTCCAAATACAGGATTAACAGCAGGACGAACAGCCTTGATGAAGACTACATTCTTCACCTCGTATTCTTTAACACCTTCTTCCTGTGGTTTAACTGTAGTAGTCACTTCTATCGCAGCGTATTCATCAATAGCAGACGCCTGGTTAGTCGATTTTACAGACAAAACATTATCTTTAAAATCAAAGATACCCTGACGAGTTTTAATAGGTTGTCCATTAAATGTATAATCCTCATTCTGATCCAACAATCTGAACACTCTGGTATATGAAATATTGGTTGACTTCAACCATACTTTTGCTGCTCCGGAAATGTAAGCGTCAATAGAATCATTTACATTATAAACACCTTGATAGTCAAAGCATCCATAAGATTTACCATCATAAGAAGCACCATCTGCATTGATTATTGCAGGGTATTCATCTTCTTTCATATTAGTAGAGGTAAAAGCATTTACAATGCTCTTTACAGATGCATGTGTTCTACTTACCGTGAAATAATCGGAAGCTGATGTATATTGACCATACATAGTTACATCCAATGAGGTTGCATAGGTATTATTTCCAATACCTTCATTCGGCAAAATAGCAAGGCTCAAAATACCGTTTTCTAATTTTGCAGAACCTTCCATATAGTCAAAGCAGGAGCGACACTACGAACCTGATACGTATCAACAAAGGAGAATTTCGCATTATTCAATGAGAAATCACCCGGATATACCTTGAATGAAGCATAAGCAGGAACAGATGCAAACAAGACATCCTTATCTGGGTTAAGACTTCCTTCATTTTCCATCCAATAGATATCATAAGCTTTACAAACATCTTCGGCATCATCAACAGCCTGTTTTCTGTAAACTACAGTCTGTAACCCTTTGAATGCAGAACCTTCCTGCAGCAAAGTATAGTTCTGTCCGTCGATAGTCACGATTACAGTCTTGCTTTCAGCATCTACAGCAATGTTAGGAAATTCATTGTTCTGCTTCAAATCAGTAACTTTGTCACCGATCTTGATGTATTCCACACCATCCACTGTCACCCAAGACACGTTTGAACCGGCAGCTTCACCATCCTGACCTCTGGCCGGAACTTTGTTACCTTCGGTATCTTTCACATCCACCCAAGTAGCACCTTTGTCTGTGCTGACCTGCCAGTAATTACCTTCCACACGGAATTCAGGGATAACAGTAGTACCGGCTGCTCCATCTGTTCCATTCGTACCATTCTTGATAGTAATTTTGGAACCGTCAGTGAAAACCAGTTCATATCCACCGGTAACCTCATTACATGACTGAACGAATTTACCTGCCTTAATTGCCGAGTCAAGACTTGCAATGGTTTCCTTGACTTCGCTCAATTCCTTGTCGATGCGGTCAATGTCATCATCATAGTCCTTACAAGACACAAATGTTCCTGTCGAGGTCACCATTAAGGCTCCGAACAGGATTGCACTTAAAAACTTTTTGTTCATAATAGAAAAACTTTAAATTTATAAATTTAAAAAACTAAAATTGGTTATACATATTTGGTTCATTATAAATAGCTTAGCTAATTTACTGTCTGCAAATGATGCCTCCTTCTTTCTTGAGTCTGATATGACAAAGGTGATACCCCGACAATACGGCTGAAAGCAGAGTAGAAAGCACTTTTCGAAGCAAAGCCACAACTGCAAGGCAGCTCAGTCAGCGCACAACGTCGGGAACAAAGAAGTTCTTTGGCATATTCCACACGATACGTGTTCACAAGTTCCTTCAAATTACAACCGAAGTATTTGTTCACCACATTGCTCAGATAGGTCTGGTTTGTTTCAAGCAGTGCACTCAGTTTCTTCAGAGAAAGCGAGGTGTCAAGAAATACCTGACGTATCTCAAGCTGGTACAATATACCTTTATATATATTACAATCCACCTTGCGAATGTCTGTTTCCTTTCCGGCAAACTCCTCTTTCCATTGCCGCTCGGCAGCCTTGAAAAGCAAAGTCTTCTGTCGCTCGGAAGTAGCGGTCGTGCGTTTACGTCTCAGAAATAGATATTCCATCTGCTTTATATTGTTTTCATTTAATTATACCGCTTCAAAGACCAGATATATTCCATATATAAAAAGGTCTTAAAAACGACATTTTTGTAGATCTCTTGATAAGAGATCTACAAAAGGTATTAACACACATTATATCAACATATTACAGAGCTGTTGAAACGAAATAAAGAAGAATATAAATAAATGAGAGAACTATTTTTTTATATAAATTCCTATTTTTTTTTACCAAAAATGTATTAGTTCTCAAAACTTTGCTTATTTTTGCACAGAAAATATATATATCTTATCAAGAGATATATAAATCGGTTCATGTAAAAGTGAAGCATAACAAACTGAAAAACAGAAGATTTCCTCTTATAAAGAGTTCATGTTAGCTTTAAAAGAAGAAAAGTTCATCCTTTTAACTTTTTTTATTTCATCAAAGAGAAAACCGCCAACCAGTTTTTTTAAAAAGTTCTACTATAAAAGTCCGGGAGCATTTGGGATTATTGTGGAAATAACAATAGATCGGACCCTGTTGCATAAACCTTTTCTATCTCCTGATTAAACCTTTTTATACGGATGTATTCTATCTCCATAGCCTTTGGAGTTATCTCCATAGCCTTTGGAGTTATCTCCATAAGCTTTGGAGTTATCTCCCAAGACTATGGAGTCAACTCCAAAGCTTGCGGAGATAAAACAGGCAGGAAGAAAACCCTTAACCATACGGCGGGAAAGGGTTAGAGATATGGATAAGATCTTTTAAGGATGAAGCTGACTACAAGGCTACGCATTCCTTACATAGGAAGGAAAAATCCCCAGACAGCCTTCTTTTAAAAAAGCGAAACAGCATATGGGCAGGAAGATATACATCTGACTACATGTATGGTATATAGCAACAAGTCTAAATGCTAAAGTGAGGGCATATATGCAATCCCAATTCTTACTTTTGCCTGCCATACAAACCATACATAAAATTACGAACGCTCGTACAGGGTATCACAAACAATCGCATGAAATAAAATCCCCACTAAATTTCTGCTGACCCCAAAGCCGGACAAGCCTCATTTCAGCAGGCTGAAGGATTTATATCCGGATGAAGGAAATAAAGTGAAAATGGTTCATTATAACCAACTGATTAACAATAAATTAGCTTAAAATGAAGGATTTGAAGGAAAAAAAACAGGTTATAGAGCCAAATCTTCTCTATAACCTGCATATACTCAAATCACCTTGAAACATTCAGAGAGTGATATCTTTCATTATCTTTTCTAATGCTCCGGCATTATGGTTCACATAATTTCCGGCAGCTTTCCCTGCTTGTTGCAAATAAGCCTCATCCGACAGGAATTTGTCCATCAACCGTTTAAAATCATCATAACCGGTTACTTCAAAACCGCCTTTCTGCTCCAACAAATGTTGCGCCTCGCGGAATTTCTTGTTGTTAGGTCCGAATATCACAGGAATACCATATACAGCCGCTTCCAGCACATTATGAATTCCAACTCCAAAGCCACCTCCAATATACGAAATCTCACCATATCGGTAAATGGAGGACAGCAGTCCGTAACAGTCGATAATCAAACAATCGGCCTGTGTCACATTTTCTTCCGTAGCCTCGGTATAGCGGATGCACGGACGTTTCACCTTATCTAAAATCTCCTTCAAATGACTGTCGCTCACCACATGAGGAGCAATAACCAGCTTCATCTCAGGATGCTCATTGAAATACTTGATAAAAATATCCTCATCCGGTCCCCATGAGCTGCCTGCAACAAAAGTCAACGAATCACCTTTGAACTTCTCCACCAGCGGAAGCTGCTTGGCTTGATGGCAGATATCCAGCACGCGGTCAAAACGAGTATCGCCCACAACTGTCACATCGGTCACGCCAATTGTCGCCAGCAATTCTTTGGAACTTCGTTCTGTACAAACAAATGAGCAAAAGTCCTCAGCACCTCACTATATCTCTTCCCATACCAACGGAAAAAAATCTGATTGGGACGGAAAATGGAAGATACGCTATAGGTGGGAATAGCTCTCCTATGCAACTCATTCAAGTAATTCTGCCAAAATTCGTACTTGATAAAAAACACCATACAGGGATTAGCCAATTCTACAAACCGACGGACATTACGCGGAGTGTCGAAAGGCAGATAGCAGACAAGATCTGCCCCCTGGTAGTTCTTTCTCACTTCATACCCTGAGGGAGAAAAGAAAGTCTGCAATATTTTATATTCGGGATGCTCCTTACGGATACGTTCTATCAAAGGGCGTCCCTGTTCGAACTCCCCCAATGAAGCTGCATGAAACCAAATATAACGGGCATTTTTGTCTATCTTGTTACGCAAGATATCAAATACTTCCCGGTGTCCTTTCACCATTTTGGCGGGCTTGGCGCTGAACAGGCCGGCAACCTTCACCCCGAATAGATAAATATAGATGACTAGGTTATAAATCATAACTACCGGCTATTACTTGAGCACTTCCACAGCCCGACGAATGCGTCGCAATGTTTCTTCTTTCCCTAAAACGGCTGAAATATCAAACATATGCGGGCCTTTACCTTCGCCTACCAAGGTTAAACGGAAAGCATTCATTATATTACCAAGTGATAACCTTTATCTTCTATCCATTTCATGACCACAGCCTCCTGATTCTCCAGCGAGAAGTCGTCCAAGGCCTCCAATACGTCCGCCAACTCCAGCATACGTTCGGGAGAGTCCTCTTTCCAACGTTTTTTACGGGTCTTCTCATCATATTCCGTAGGAGCGACGAAGAAGAATTTGCAAGTTTCCCACAAATCCTTGATAAAACTTACACGATCTTTCATCAAGCCTACCACGGTCACCACTTTATCCATAGGAGCTTCAATGCCATGCTCTTTCAAGATCGGCATGAAAAGCCCGGCTACTTCCTCATTGCTTTTCTTCAATATATATTCATGGTTAAACCATTTTCCTTTTTCAAAGTCGAATTTTGCCCCGGCTTTGCTGCAACGGTGCAGGTCAAAAAGCTTCACCAGTTCATCCAAGGACATCAGTTCCTGGTCATTTCCCGGATTCCATCCCAACAGGGCAAGGAAATTGATAACAGCTTCGGGCAGGTAACCCGACTCACGATAACCGGAAGACACCTCACCGGTCTTGGGGTCGTGCCATTCCAACGGGAAAACAGGGAAGCCAAGACGGTCACCATCACGCTTGCTCAGTTTACCGTTACCATCCGGTTTCAACAACAAGGGAAGATGTGCGAACTCGGGCATGGTATCCGCCCAGCCGAAAGCCCGGTACAGCAGGACATGCAACGGAGCGGAAGGCAACCATTCCTCACCACGGATTACATGGGAAACTTCCATCAAATGGTCGTCCACAATGTTTGCCAAATGATAAGTAGGCAGTTCATCCGCCGATTTATATAAAACTTTATCATCCAAAATGGAAGAATTGATCACTACCTCGCCACGGATAATATCATGTACGTGTACATCTTCATTCGGTTCAATCTTGAAACGTACCACATATTGCTTCCCATCGGCAATCAGTGCATCCACTTCTTCTTTCGGCAGAGTCAAAGAGTTACGCATAGACATACGGGTAGAAGCATCGTACTGGAAATTAGAGATTTCCTGACGTTTGGCGTCCAACTCCGCCGGAGTATCGAAAGCAATATACGCCTTACCGCTGTCAAGCAACACCTGTACATATTTCTTATAAATATCACGACGTTCAGACTGACGGTAGGGGCCGTAGTTACCACCAAAGCTGACTCCTTCGTCGAAGTTTATCCCCAACCACTTAAACGACTCAATGATATATTCTTCCGCACCCGGAACAAAGCGATTTGAGTCGGTATCTTCTATACGGAAAATTAAATCTCCACCATGCTGGCGAGCAAACAGATAGTTATACAAGGCTGTGCGCACACCGCCGATATGCAACGCTCCCGTCGGGCTCGGAGCAAAACGAACTCTTACTTTTCTTTCTGACATTGTTGTTTTATATAAAATACGCCGCAAAATTAATCTAAATTTCCCGATTTTTTCGTATTTTGCGCGCAAAAATATACGATTATGAGAAGTTTCAAGACCAACCAACGGTTTTCATATAAAAATTTGATTTATAAAAGCCTTATTTTCATTGCCACAGTATCAGTGATAGTCTACTTTTTACCCAATGAAGGAAAGTTCAACTATCAATTTGATATAAACAAGCCTTGGAAATACGGACTGTTACAGGCATCATTGATTTTCCGATTTACAAAAACGACATACAAGTACAAAAGGAACAGGACAGCATCCTGGCAGACTATCAACCTTATTTCCAGATAGACAAGGAAGCCGAAAAAAATGTCCTTTCCAAATTAAGGGAGGATTACAACAAGACCTTACGCCATTCACTGCCGGGCACGGACTATGTACGTTATATTGAACGCACATTAAAGGCACTGTATGAGGACGGAATCATTGCCGGAAATGACTTGAAGCGTATGGAGGAAGACAGTATCATTGCCATACGGCTGGTAGACAAGAATGTAGCTACGAGCCGTTTTATCGACCAATTGTACACCGTGAAGGAAGCCTATGAATATTTGCTGAATGCGGATACCACCCACTACAAAAAGAAGATATTACAACAATGTAATCTGAATGATTACATTACACCTAATCTGGTTTATGATGAAGAAAAGTCCGAGGCGGCGCAAAAAGACCTGCTCTCTAATATTTCATGGGCAAACGGCTTTGTGCTGAACGGACAAAAGATTATTGACCGTGGAGAAATTGTTGATGAGCAGACTTACAACATATTGGAATCCTTACGCAAGGAATGGGAAAAACGTAGCGACTCGGTACAAGAGAAAAGACTGACATTGGCCGGACAAATATTATATGTAGGATCTTCCTGTTCTGCTTCATGGCCTATCTGGAGTTGTTCCGGGCAGATTATTATGAACGGAAAGGAACACTCACCCTGCTATTTGCGCTGATTGTGTTCTTCCCCGTCCTGTCTTCCATTATGGTGGAACAGAACTTGTCAAGTATTTACGTGGTTCCATTTGCCATGATTCCGATTATAGTCCGTGTTTTCCTTGACTCAAGAACGGCATTCATGGCACATGTCACTATCATTTTGCTTTGCTCCATCACTTTACGTTTTCCACATGAGTTTATCTTGTTACAGGTAGTGGCAGGAATGGTGGCGATCTATAGTTTGAGAGAATTGTCCCAACGGTCGCAATTGTTACGGACGGCTTTGGTTGTATTTATCAGTTACGCTTTATTATATTTTGCTTTCGAGCTGATTCATGAAGATGATTTGACCAAGCTGAATACGCGCATGTACATCTATTTTATGATCAACGGTATCTTACTGCTGTTCGCTTATCCGTTACTGTTCCTTTTGGAGAAAATATTCGGTTTTACTTCAGATGTGACTTTGGTGGAACTGTCAAATATCAACAATAGCTTGCTTCGGGAAATGTCCGAAGTAGCTCCGGGCACTTTCCAACACTCATTGCAGATGGCAAACCTGGCTGCTGCGGCGGCAAACAAGATTGGAGGTAAAAGCCAGCTGGTGCGTACGGGAGCATTATATCATGACATCGGTAAAATGGTGAATCCGGCTTTTTTCACAGAAAACCAGTCGGGAGTCAACCCGCACAAGAGTTTAAGTTATGAACAAAGCGCCCAGGTTATCATCAGTCATATCACCGACGGGCTGAAACTGGCGGAAAAGCATAATCTGCCCAAAGTGATCAAAGACTTTATCAGTACCCATCATGGACGGGGACTGACGAAGTATTTCTACATTTCATATAAAAACGAACATCCTGACGAAGAAGTGGATCAGGAAAAGTTCCGCTACCCCGGTCCGAACCCGTTCACCAAGGAACAGGCCGTCCTGATGATGGCCGACTCTGTAGAAGCGGCTTCACGCAGCCTGCCGGAGTACACGGAAGAAAGCATCAGCACACTGGTAGATAAGATTATTGACACACAGGTATCTGAGGGGTATTTCAAAGAATGCCCTATTACGTTCAAGGATATAGCAACAGTCAAAGCACTGTTTAAAGAAAAGCTGAAAACGATGTATCACACCCGAATCAGTTACCCGGAACTAAGGAAGTAAGCAATCCTGCACAAGCATCTTCCAGTATATCAAGCACGTTCTCGAACCCTTGCGCACCGCCATAGTAAGGGTCGGGAACATAGTCTGCCACTTTGGTGCGGCAATAATCCGTCATGCGATGGATTTTCTTTTCCGTTTCCAGATCGGGAGCACGCTCCATCAGGTCCTCTATATTACGGTCGTCCATGCCGATGATCATATCAAAATGATAGAAATCCTCCGTACAGACAGGACGGGAACGATGGGTCAGATTGTAACCGCGGCGGGAAGCATGCATCCGCATACGGCTGTCGGGCAATTCCCCTCTATGATAACTCAGGATTCCGGCAGAATCCACCTCTATCTCGTGTTCCAGTCCTTTTTTCTTTATGAGAGTACGCATCACTTCTTCTGCCGAAGAAGACCTGCAAATGTTACCGAGGCAGACAAAAAGTATTCTTTTCATATATAATCTACAAATGAAGGTATTCTTTAAATGATTTCACATCACGGTTCATGATCAGCTCTTCAGGAAACCCGGTAAGCTGCAACAATTCATACAAATTATCGTAACGGGCTATATCAAACGAAATATGCGCGTCACTTCCCAAAATGACCGGAACTTCATATTTCTTGCATAAACGGAGAATGGTGAGGTTGTTCTCACGGGCATTGGGTTTGTTACGGGTGGGTTTTAAAGAACTGTTATTTATTTCCAATAAAGTATGGTGTTCTTTGGCTGCCAATACCATCGGTTCAAAATGTAACGCCGCCGTACCGTCTCCGGGGTGACTGATAATATGAATAAAAGGATTGCTGATAACCTGTACCATTCCATGGGTGTTTTCTTCTATCGTTCCATATTCATAACATAAAGAGTGGATACCCGCAATACGGATATCAAGCATCTTCATATAATCCTCGTCCAAATCGAGGTTTCCTTTACCATCCAGAATATTAATCTCAGCCCCCAACAACAGCTCCACCCCATACATCCGGCGGGGAACCACATGCAAGTTTCTAAAATAAATAGGATGGCAAGTACCGGGAACACCGGGCGAATGTTCCGTTATCCCTAAAACCTTCAATCCCTTATCGGCGGCAGCTTGCGCCATTTCTTGTAAAGTACTGAATGCATGCCCGCTGGCAATGGTATGGGTATGTACGTCTAATTCTATCTTCATCTTTATTTTCGTTTATCTTTTCTATTATCGTCCAGTGCATGGACCGGTTACTGTGGATCTACATCATAATAAACTAACAACGAACGGAAACGTTCATCTTCCAATATGGCACGTTGTACGGCAAGCAGATAATCACGCACTTTCTTTATAGAAGCATTCTGCTCCACTTTCACAATCATTTTTTTTATAAATAAGGTCTGGATACGGGCCACCGGCGGTTTGTCCGGGCCCAATACCCTGTCGCCCAATCCGGAACGGAGCTGTGCCGCCATGGTATCCGCCGCCAAATCCAGAATATCCTCTTTGCGGTGTTTCAGATATACATAAATCAAACGATAATAAGGAGGATATTTGAACATCTGCCGTTCTGCCAATTGGTCATAATATAACTGCTCATAGTCATTATGCATCACTTGATGAATAACGGGTAAATCGGGCGATTTGGTCTGAAGGATAACCAGTCCTTGCTTATTTTTACGCCCGGCACGTCCTGCTACTTGGGCCATCAGTTGGAAAGCACGCTCATAGCTCCGGAAATCCGGGAAGTTCAACATCGTATCCGCATTCAGAATCCCCACCACACTGACATGATCAAAGTCCAATCCTTTGGACACCATCTGCGTACCAATCAGGATATCGGTCTTGCCCTGTTCAAAATCCGCGATAATTTTCTCGTATGCGGTACGGGTACGGGTGGTATCCAAATCCATCCGGGCGACTTTCGCCTCGGGAAATATCAGTTTTATATCATCTTCTATACGCTCTGTACCGAAACCGCGATGCATCAATTCCACTCCGCCGCACGCCGGGCAGGAACGGGGAACTTGATAGGTATATCCACAGTAATGGCAAGTCAGCTGGTTCAGCCCTTATGATACGTCAGACTCACATCACAGTTCTTGCATTTAGGAACCCAGCCGCAGGTATGACATTCTATCATCGGAGCGAAACCGCGACGGTTCTGAAACAGGATAACCTGCTCCTTACACTCCAATGCCTCTTTTATCTGCTTGACCAGCGCCGGTGAGAAAGGGCCCTGCATCCGCTTCTGATGCGCCAGTTCCTTGATGTCAACCAGTTCTATATGAGGAAGCCGGATATCTTTATATCTTTCTTTCAATTCTACCAAGCCATACTTTCCCGAGGTAGCATTAAAGTAAGTTTCCACACCAGGAGTAGCCGTCCCCAGCAGCACTTTCGCCTTGAACATAGAGGCCAGCATGATGGCTGAGCTACGGGCATGGTAACGTGGGCAGGGTCTTGCTGTTTATACGTATTCTCGTGTTCCTCATCTATGATGACCAGCCCCAAGTTACGAAAAGGCAGAAAAATAGAGGAACGAACTCCGAGAATCACATCATAGCTCTTCTCTCCCAACTGTTTCTGCCATATCTCCACCCGCTCAGCGTCCGGAAACTTGGAATGATAAATACCCAGCCGATGTCCGAACACTCTTTTCAAACGCTCAGTTATCTGAGTGGTCAGTGCAATTTCCGGAAGCAAATATAAGACCTGCTTTCCTGTTTTCAGCACCTCCTGAATGAGGTGGATATAAATTTCCGTCTTGCCACTGGATGTAACGCCATGCAGAAGACACACATTTTTCTCTCTGAAGCATTGAAGAATGTTGCCATAAGCCTGTTGCTGCGCAATATTCAGCGGATTAATATCACCGGTATCCGAAATTCCTTTATCCAAACGTCCTATCTCCTGATGATAGACCTCAAAGACTTTCTTTTCGACCAATCCGTTAAAAACGGCCGCAGACCCTCCAGACTTTTCAAGCAGCTCTTTCTTTGTTACTTCCTTTAAAGCATACCCTCTGGCTACCCAACCGGACAATTCCACATACTTCATTAATATCATCAATTGTTTAGGAGCACGTGACAATTCATTGAACAGCCGTTGTAAGTAAGCCTCATCCGCTTCTCCGTTCACCAACCTCACCCTTGCCTCTGTACGCGGTTTGTAATTACGTTTCAGTTCCTCCTTGACAAAGATGGCCTCTTTGTCCAACAAAGACTTGATGACAGTCAACACATTTTTCAGTCCGCTGTTTTTTTCCAACTGGGTTACACACTGTTCTGTATCCCGGCTCAACAAATCCAGAATTTTCTGCTCTTTCTCCGGTAAGGGTGCAGTGGCTTCAAAATCGGGATTATATTCCACCAACGTTTCGCTTTCCAGTTTCATACCCGAAGGGATAGCCGCCTTGTACACATCTCCTAATGTACAAAGATAATATTCCGCCAGCCATTGCCAGAACTCATATTGTTTCGGTAACAGTACCGGAGATGAATCCAGCACTTCAGCTATATCCTTCGTTTCATACCCCTCCGGGGCCGCATAATGTACATTTGTCACTATTGCCGTATAGAACTTTTTCTTTCCAAACGGAACAACCACCCGACAACCAATCTGTACCATCTCTTCCATCTCCTGAGGAAGGGAATAAGTGTATTGGTTGGCAATAGGTAATGGAACTATGACATCTACGAATTTTTTCATGGTGCAAAATTACAAAAAAGGAGGCATTCAGTAAAGAATGCCTCCTTTTTATCTTTTATTAAATAAGGTTGTCTAGAACAAGTATGCCAAAGAAACTTGCCAAGTGTTGTTCTTTATCTTCACATCCTGAGTAAGTGGTTTACCATCAAGGATTATATTAGGGTCAGCATAAAGAGTGGCAGTATGCCCCAAAGCAAAATTATAATTCACGCCAAGCTGTAAATGGCGGATCAGTTTCACACCTGCCCCCACATTGAAGCTGGTGTTGTTCTTCTTCAGATCATAATTCATAAATCCTTTCT
>ENA-OQAZ01000285-OQAZ01000285.1-human-gut-metagenome-genome-assembly--contig:-NODE-285-length-28865-cov-5.229348_pt1 | contig 28865 bp, 40 predicted proteins | sample MGYA00242737_ERZ504531 | MGnify/ENA primary metagenome ERZ504531 (study PRJEB26092, sample SAMD00036244) | human gut metagenome | host: Homo sapiens | study: EMG produced TPA metagenomics assembly of... | reverse complement strand
ATGGCATGATCTCGGATGAAACATGGTATGGGGATGAAGTTACCCCGCAGCTTTTCAAGGATGAGCTGAATGCCGGAAGCGGAAATATCACGGTATGGATCAATTCTCCGGGCGGTGATGTGTTCGCGGCAGCACAGATCTACAACATGCTCCGTGACTATAAGGGGAGTGTGACCGTCAAGATTGACGGCATTGCAGCTTCAGCAGCATCCGTTATTGCGATGGCGGGAAATACGGTATGTGTATCCCCTGTGGCAATGATGATGATCCACAATCCTGCGACTATGGCAATGGGCGAGGCAAAGGATATGCAGAAGGCAATCGCAATGCTGAATGAAGTCAAGGAGTCCATCTTAAATGCCTATGAGTCCAAGACCGGGCTTACCCGTGCAAGGCTCTCACACATGATGGATGACGAGACATGGTTCAATGCCAAGAAAGCCGTGGAGCTTGGGTTTGCAGATAAGATCCTTTTTGATTCCGATGAGGAAGAGGATGAGAAAAAGAAAAAGCCGGATGAACCGGAAGAAAAACCGGAGGAAGGCAGTGAAGGAGAGGAAAAAGAGAAAAAGGATGACGGGGAAAAGGAGAAGAAAAAGAAGCTCACGTTCCAGCAGGATTCCATGATGTTTTCTACAAAGGCGATGAATGAATCGTTCCTTTCCAAGGTATCCCATACGGATGCCATGATACCAGTTAACCAGTTGGAAAAAAGACTGAGTCTTTTAACACATTAAGGAGGATTTCAAGATGAGTAAGATTTTAGAGTTAAGAGAAAAAAGAGCAAAGGCTTGGGACGCTGCAAAGGCATTCCTTGATGCCAAGAGAACACAGGAAGGATTTGTATCCGCAGAGGATGCAGCCACTTATGACAAGATGGAAGCGGATGTCGTAAATCTCGGAAAAGAGATCGAGAGACTGGAAAGACAGACTGCCATCGATGCAGAGCTTGCAAAGGCAACAAGCACACCGATCACCAATCAGCCGAATGCAAAGACTGATGGTGATGCAAAGACAGGAAGGGCAACGGATGAGTATAAAAAGGCATTCTGGAACAGTATGAGAAACAAGATGTCATACGAAGTACAGAATGCCCTTTCCATTGGTACGGATTCCGAGGGCGGATATCTCGTGCCGGATGAGTATGAGAAGAAACTCGTGGAAGCACTGGAAGAGGAAGTATTTTTCCGTAATCTTGCAACCGTCATCAAGATTCAAGCGGTGACCGCAAGATTCCTATCGTCACATCAAAGGGCGAGGCGGCATGGATCGATGAGGGCGGACAGTTCTCTGAATCTGATGACAGCTTTGGTCAGACATCCATCAGTGCCTATAAGCTGGCAACCATGATCAAGGTGTCGGATGAACTCTTAAATGACAGCGTGTTCAATATTGAGCAGTATATTTCAAGGGAGTTCGGAAGAAGAATCGGTACAAAGGAAGAGGAAGCATTCTTTATCGGTGACGGCAAGGGAAAACCTACCGGAATCTTCAATGCCACGGGCGGTGCAGAAACAGGTGTTACTGCCAATAATACTTCCATTACATTTGATGATGTCATGGATCTTTATTACTCCCTGCGTGCTCCTTACCGTAACAAGGCAGTATGGCTTCTTAACGATTCGACCGTAAAGGCAATCAGAAAGCTGAAGGATGGAAATGGAAATTATATCTGGCAGCCGTCCGTAAGGGAAGGAGAGCCGGACAGGATCCTCAACCGTCCGTACCGCACATCCATTTATGTGCCGGAGCTTGCAGCAGGAAGCCGTGTCATGGCATTTGGTGATTACAGTTATTACTGGATTGCTGATCGTCAGGGCAGAAGTTTCAAGAGACTGAATGAGCTTTATGCTACAACGGGTCAGGTCGGATTCCTTGCTTCCGAGCGTGTGGACGGCAAGCTGATCCTTTCCGAGGCAGTTAAGACACTTGATATCAAGGCTGCCGGAAAGTAGGTGGACGGATGTTCGTAACGCTTGAGGAAGCCAAAGGTTATCTCAGGGTCGATTCGTCAGACGAGGATGATCTCATCCTCCGTCTGATGGAGACATCCGACAGCCTGATCTTAAATGTGACAAGACGTACACGGGCAGGACTAAAACGGCATGAGGCACTTATCCGTACTGCGGAACTGTATGCCATTGCTTATCTGTATGAGCACAGGGAAGAAGCCGATCATAAGACAATGACGGAAACACTGAAATATCTGCTCTTTGGGATCAGGAAGGAGAGATTCTGATGATTGAACTCATGCGTGAGAGGATCACGATACAGAAAAGCAGTACCAAAACAGATAAGACGGGAAACCACATGCTTGTGTGGGAAGATCATTATAAGTGTTTTTCCTATGCAAACAATCTGTCCGGTAAGGAATACTGGGAAGCAAAACAGGTCAATGCAGAAACAGAACTGGATTTTATTATCCGGTACTGCAGTGAGGTGTCAGGACTTGATACGGAGCATTACCGCATAGTTTTCCGTGGAAGACTTTATAATATTACATTCGTTGATAACGTGCAGTACAAAAACAAATCAGTAAGGATAAGGGCTGCCCTGATAAAGAGGTGATGGAATGGCAGAGAGAAGAACGACCGTTGACGGTCTTGCGGATGCAATCATGGACGGACTCAAAGAGTATGCAGACCTTACAACGGATACGGTCAAGGATGCGGTAAAAGATGTATCCAAGACGGTAAAGAAAGACATTCAGGCAAATGCCCCAAAGCGTACCGGCCGGTACAAAAAAGAGCTGGACCGTGAAAAAGACAGCGGAAAGCAGTAATTCCCTCACGATGACTGTCCATTCCAAGGACAGATACCAGATCGCCCACCTGTTGGAGCATGGTCATGCAAAGCGGGGCGGCGGCAGGGTAGCCGGAAGGGAGCATATTGCCCCGGCAGAGGCAAAAGGAAACAGGGAGCTTCTGCTGAAGATTGAAAGGGGGCTGCGTTCATGACACATGAAGAAGTTGTGGCAATGATGGAAGAAATGAATCTTCCGTTTGCTTATGACCATTTTGTGGAAGGCGAGTCCCCGGAACCGCCTTTTGCAGTATTCCTTTATCCGGGAAGCAACAATTTTCCGGCAGACGGCAGGGTATATTATAAATCCAGCCGTCTAAATATAGAAATTTATACGGACCTTAAAAATCCGGAACTGGAACTTACAGTAGAAGCCGTGCTTGACCTGCACGGTATTTTTTATGAAAAAAGCGAAGTATGGATAGAATCTGAAAATCTGTATGAGGTGCTTTATCAGATGGAGGTATAGAAGATGGCTAATAAAAAGAACAAAGTCAAATTTAATATCTGCAATGTGCATTATGCACCGATTACAGTTGCAGAGGAAGGCACGGTCAGTTTTGGAACACCTGTACCAATGCCGGGTGCAGTATCCATCAGCATGGATCCGACAGGAGAGCCGGAATCATTCTATGCAGATGGTATTGAGTATTATGTAATCAACAACAATCAGGGATATGATGGTGACCTTGAGCTTGCCATGATTCCGGAATCGTTCAGAACTGATATCTTAAAAGAGGAGCAGGATGCCAATAAGGTTCTTGTGGAGAATGCAAATTCTGAAACAGGCAGCTTTGCACTGCTTTTTGAATTTGATGGTGATATCCGTAAAATCCGCCATGTGCTTTATAACTGTTCCGCATCCCGTCCGACCATTGAGTCAAAGACCAATGAGGAAGATAAGGAAGTGCAGACAGAAACACTGACAGTAAAGGCAAGACCGATGGCAGACGGATATGTCAAGGCAAAGACAGGAGATTCCACGACAGATACAGTTTATAACAACTGGTATAAGAGTGTGTATCTTCCGGCTGCAACTCCGGCACTGGAGCAGCAGTCAGCAAAATCAACCAAGAGCGTATCATAAGGAGGACTAAGACATGGGTATCAGAAAGGATATAGAAATTGACGGACAGATGGTTGCATTCAAGGCAAGTGCAGCCATTCCGAGAATCTACAGATTAAAGTTCCAGAGGGATATTTATAAGGATCTGGCAGTGCTTGAAAAGAGTATCGGAGATGGAAAAGAGGAATCATCAAACCTTGATATGTTTTCTCTTGAGATGTTCGAGAATATAGCATTTATTATGGCCAAGCATGCGGATCCAAGCATTCCGGACACACCGGAAGAGTGGCTCGATAATTTCAATACGTTTTCAATTTATCAGGTTCTTCCGCAGCTTATTGAACTGTGGGGACTGAATGTAAAAACGGATGTGGAAGCTAAAAAAAACTTCGTCCGACAGAGCGTGAAATGACAACCCCGTTGTTTCTGCTGCGATGTGTGCAGTTAGGTTTATCGATGGCAGATCTTGATATGCTGTCGATAGGTCTTATCAATGATATGTACAGTGAAAGCCGGAACGATGATTACAAGTATGCCGAGCTTGCAACACAGGAAGATTTCGACCGATTCTGATTGAGAGTACAGCCTTTTTCTGTTATACTTATCTGCAGAAAAGCTGGGATATTCTCAGCTACAAATCGGGATTCGATAAAAAAAGAAATTATTGGAGAGAAGAAAATATGGTTGGAAGAATTTATCACGTTGGATTAAGCGTTTCTGATTTGGATCGTTCGATTGCTTTCTACAGAGATATTCTTGGACTTGAATTTCAGGGCGAAATCTTTATGGAAGGCGAAGAAACAGATAAAATGTTCCGTAAGGAAAATTGTAAAGCAAGGGTTGCATATTTGAATGGTTCAAAGACTCTTGAAGCACCACCGGTTGAATTGATTCAGTTTGTAGACAGCAAAATCCATAAAGAACAATCAGACTTGTTTACGACATCTATCTCAGAAGTATGCTTTTACACGGATGACATTGATTCTGTCTACAAAACTCTTATCGAAAATCGCGTGGAGTGCTTGTCTGAACCTCAGTATTTCGATTTTAGGGCAGATGGATTTGGGGAAAGCAGAGCGTTTTATTTCAGGGATCCGGATGGAATCATTCTTGAGATGATGCAATCTTTGTAAAATAACAAACAATTTCCAATTGCAGCACTGACAATTTTATAATATTACATAGGACATCCGTCAGAAATGGCGGGTGTTTTTATTTTGTTACGGAGCAGAGATGCTCCTTTTTTTGTACCCATTTTTAGGAGGAGGTGAGAGGCATGGCAAGCCGTATTCAGGGTATCACGGTAGAAATTGGTGGTGATACAACCAAACTGCAGAATGCACTTAAAGGTGTGAACGGACAGATCAAGTCTACCCAGTCACAGCTTAAGGACGTAAATAAGCTTCTGAAACTGGATCCGGGAAATACAGAGCTTCTGGCACAGAAGCATAAGCTGCTTGCGGAAGCGGTCAGTGAGACAAAAGAGAAACTGGCTACCTTAAAGACCGCAGCAGAACAGGCAAATACAGCACTTGCCAATGGCGAGATCTCAAAGGAGCAGTACGATGCCCTTCAGAGGGAGATCGTAGAAACTGAGCAGGACTTAAAAAATCTGGAAACACAGGCGAACCAGTCCGCAACGGCAGTGCAGAAGATCGCAGCAACTGGTGAGAAGTTAAAGACGGTTGGGGATAATATTTCCTCTGCCGGACAGAAACTCCTCCCAGTAACAGCCGGGGTGACCGCACTTGGTACGGCATCCGTAACAACGGCAGCAAACTTTGAATCTTCATGTCACAGGTACAGGCTACTATGGGAATCACAAAAGATTCCATGTCTAAGGTAAACGGACAGTCCGTAAATACAATGGATACCCTTTCCAAGCTGGCAAAGAAGATGGGTGCAGAGACAGCTTTTTCCGCATCCGAGTGTGCCGAGGCATTAAATTATCTGGCTCTTGCCGGATATGACACGGAGCAGATGTGCAATACACTGCCGACCGTGCTTAACCTGGCAGCCGCCGGGGATATTGCCCTTGCGGAGCTTCCGACATGGTAACGGATGCCATGTCCGCACTTGGTATGGGTGTGGACGAGGCAGAAACGATGGTCGATCAGATGGCAAAAACGGCATCTACCACGAACACATCGGTTGCACAATTGGGCGAGGGAATTCTTACCATTGGTGCGACAGCCAAATCCATCAAGGGCGGTACGGCAGAACTCAATACCGCACTTGGTATCCTTGCTAATAATGGTATCAAGGGGGCAGAAGGCGGTACGCATCTCCGTAACATTATCCTGTCACTGCAGAATCCTACGGATAAGGCGGCCGCCAGATGGAAGCACTGGGAATTTCCGTATATGATTCCGAAGGAAACATGCGGTCAATGAACGATATCCTTGGTGACCTTAATAAGAGCATGGACGGAATGACATCAGCAGAGAAGTCCAACATCATAGGTACGATCTTTAACAAGACGGACCTGTCTTCCGTAAATGCACTGCTTGCCAATACAGGAAGCACATGGGATGACCTCCAGCAGAAGATCACCGCCAGCGGTGGTGCTGCACAGCAGATGGCAGATACACAGCTTGATAACTTGCAGGGACAGATCACTATCTTAAAATCAGCACTGGAAGGTCTGGCGATATCTTTTGGGGAACTTCTGATGCCGGCCATCAAACAGATCGTGGGATGGGTACAGAAATTTGTGGACTGGTTAAACGGACTGAGTGAGGGTACGAAGAAGACGGTCGTTACGATTGCCCTTCTGGCAGCAGCACTCGGTCCCGTTCTTATCGTGATCGGAAAGGTAATATCCGCAGTCGGCACGATCATGACAATCGTTCCGAAGATTGCCGGAGTCATCAATACGGTAAAAGGAGCATTTGCAGCACTGAATACTACAATGCTTGCAAATCCAATCGTTCTTATTATTGCAGCAATAGCAGCTCTTGTGGCTGCCTTTATTTATTTGTGGAATAACTGCGATGGATTCCGTCAGTTCTGGATAGACCTCTGGGAGAATGTAAAACAGGTAGCCATCACTGTATGGAATGCCATAAAAGCATTCTTTTCACAGGTATGGGAAGCAATCAAGACGATATTCTCGACCGTGTTTGAAGTGATAAAAACGCTGGTAACCACTTATTTTAATCTGTATAAAACCATCATTGAGACGGTTTTCAATGTGATAAAGACGGTCATCACGACCATCTGGGAAGCCATCAAGGGTGTTTTTACTACAGTTTTTAATGTGATAAAAACACTGGTGACAACGTACTTCAATATCTATAAGACCATCATCCAGACGGTACTGACGGTCATTCAGACTGTGATAACAACAGTATGGAATACGATAAAAACGGTCATTACAACTGTGCTGAATGCGATAAAAACGATCTTTTCTACGGTATGGAATGCAATAAAGACCATCATTAGTGCCGTGGTAAGCGGAATCAAGGGACTGATCACGGGAGATTTCACCGCAGTCAAAAATTCCATTACCACGATAATGAATACGATAAAGAGCACCATTTTCACCATCTGGAATACCATCAAGTCCACCATCTCCACAGTGCTTGGTGCAATCAAGAGCGCAGTCACATCCGTATTTAACGGAATCGTAAATGCTGTGAAGGGGGCTATGGGAAATGTCTTAAATGCCGTAAAATCAGGATTTTCCAATGTAAAGAGCCATATCACGGGTTTGGCTTCACAGGCATTTACATGGGGTAAGGATCTCATCATGGGAATCGTAAACGGCATCAAGAGCTGCATCGGTGCAGTCGGGGATGCCGTGAGTTCCGTGGCAAATAAGATCAGGTCGTTCCTTCATTTCTCCGTGCCGGATGAAGGTCCACTTACAGATTATGAATCATGGATGCCGGACTTTATGGGAGGACTTGCAAAAGGAATCGAAAAGAGCCGTGGAATGATCCGGAAAGCAGTCAGTGGTGTCTCTTCTGACATGGTCATCAGTCCAAATGTCAGCGGAGGGGAAAACATGACAGGGAACACAATGGCACAGCAGACGGAAAGCATCTCAGGAATGCTTTCTGCAATTACTTCTGCAATCCGGGATGTTAAGGGAAACAGCGGAGACATTGTCATTCCTGTATATCTGGGCGGTACGATGCTAGATGAGGTTATTGTGTCAGCGCAGCAGAGGGCAAATTTAAGAAGCGGAGGAAGATAGCATGGCATATATACAGTATCTTGTTTTTAACGGCCGTTCCCTTCCGAAGCCGGATTCTTATGACGTGGGGCTTTCCGATGTAGAGGCAGATTCCGGTGGGGAAACGGAAGCCGGAACAACACAGAGGGATGTGGTAAGGACGGGGGTGGCAGACATTTCCGTCTCTTTTTCCGTATCACCGAAGTGGGTAAAACTGCTGACGGCATATTCCAAACTACCGAAGATCACGGTGGAATATTTCGATACGGAAACCCTGGATTTAAAAGAAGCAGAAATGTATATTACAGGATTTAAGGCAAAGCTGGAAAAGGATACATCATATAAAGGTCTGTGGACGGTATCTTTTTCCCTGAAAGAAATGTAGGAGGCAGATACGGTGTTTGAGGTATCAGAAAAATTCAAGAATGCCGTAAGGCAGAATACAAGAAAATATGAATGGTACGGGACCATCACGACAAAAGCCGGAAAGGAATATCCATTTACCGCTAAGGATATCGTGAAAGGTTCCGGCTACATAAAATGGCAGTGCTGCAGTAATACGGAGATAGAGCTCGGAACGGTTTATGCTGCGGAAATGGGAATCAGCCTGTTTTCGGAAATTGACCGCTATACCCTTGAGGATGCAGAAGTAAGGCTTTATTACCGCCTGACACTTCTGGACGGCACAAAAGAGACCATACCGATGGGGATTTATGAGATCTCCGAAGCAAACAGGAAGGTAAGGACACTGGAACTGAAAGGCTATGATCATATGCTCCGGTTTGAAAAAACGCTGAAGCTGGATTCTTCAAGCGGAACACCATATCAGTTCCTTAAGGCTGCGTGTGATGCATGTAAGGTTGAGATGGCACAGACGGTTTCAGAGATCAACGCCCTACCAAATGGAAAAACCACCCTCGGTGTTTATTCAGATAATGACATGGAAACATTCCGTGACTGATCTTCTATGTGGCACAGGTGTAGGCTGTTTCTGCCAGATAGACCGGTATGGAAAACTGGTTCTTAAAAGATATGGAAATGAGTCCGTATGGAATGTGGAGCAGAAGGAAAGGTTCGACAGCAGTTATTCGGATTTTGTTACAAGATATACTGCCGTGTCATCCACAAACCAGGTCAGCCAGACGGCAGAGTATATTGCAATGGAAAAGGATGATGCCCTTACAATGAATCTCGGCATTAATCCGCTTCTTCAGTTCGGACTGAAATCTGTAAGGGAGAAAATCCTGCGGGAAATACTGACGGCACTGCAGAAGATAAATTATGTCCCGTTTGACAGTAACACCATAGGAAATCCGGCAATGGAAGTCGGTGATATCCTTAAGTTCTCCGGTGGTCATGCAGATGAAACAAAAATAAGCTGCATAACCAGTATCGAGTGTAAGATCTACGGAAAGATGACACTGAAATGTGTGGGTAAAAATCCGAGACTTGCATCTGCCAAGAGCAAGAACGATAAGAATATTACGGGTCTTATCAATTCCGTGGAAAGCGGAAGGACCATTATTTATAACTTTGTAAATGTTGCCCCGTTTGAAATAGGACAGTCACTGACGAATGTTATGGATATTGATTTTACTGCCACGGAAGATACAACGGCAGCTTTCCAGTGTGAAATGCTTCTGGAAGTGATAAAGCCACAGGATACAAATGCGGATGGGGAAACAGAGGAAGGAGAAACTGCAGAACCGGAACTGCCGGAGCTTTCCATCATATACAAAATAAATAATGAAACCATTGATACATTTATGCCGACAAAGACCTGTCTGTATGGAAAGCATATTGTGACATTGTTCTTCCCTATATCAAAAGTCATTGAGAACAGTTCAAATACATTTTCGATGTATCTGAAGATTTCAAACGGAAGCATGAAGATCGGAGAGGCACAGATAAGGTCAACAATTAGTGGTCAGGGACTTGCAGCAGGACTGGGAGACTGGAATGGACGCATCAATATCAATGAGAATATTGGAAATATCAGCATTATGGATGTACCGTTTGTGGCTGATGTGTTTAAGGATACAGCGTCCGTAACATTCCCGTCCAAAAAGACACAGGGACTGACACAGACGATCGGGAATATTCCGATTGCTGACCAGAACTATGAAGCGGATGCATTTACGGACCGTGCATGGATCACGGAGATCCTCCGAACCTTTGCACTTACAAGCGTGCGGGGAAATCCAAATTATAACGGATATATCACGGTCAATACGGAAGAACGGTTCATGCTGCGGAAACGGTATGTACAGAAGTCAGGACCGGAATCCCTCGACCACGGATATGCAGAAGACCTCGTGATCGATATTTCATACTTCACAAGGGTGGACGGGGTGGAAGTCAATGGTTATACCGCAGCAGTCCGTCCGCAGTTTGTAATCACCACGGGAGAGACTTCCGTTAAGTTTCCGGATACCATTACCGTTGAAAACGGGTTCTTTGAACTGAAAGCAGTAACCGAACAGACACAGGAAGCCGTGACGGATGAAGTGGATGAAGGTTTCCTGGAAAGGACAACGGTTGACATATCCGGTTTTGACGGAGTGAAAGGAGTAGAATTTACACTATGAATTATGACAATATAAATGATATTTTTTCCGCAGGAGTCACCAACATGACCTGTCTTTTACAGGACAGCAACAACTATGATGGCGGTACGCTTGTGGTCAGCGGGGCAGACTTCTTTACATTTCTTGGGAAGCTGTCCCTTCCATTTATGCACATGGTGATTCCTATTGGGGAATCGGAAGTGATGTGACACATCTTAAGATAGATAACCGTGATACAAGAATGAGATCCTTATACCGGGAGGAAGGAACTCTTTACAGTTATTACAGATTTTTGAAGATAAGGTGGGAGGGATGGTCGCATTACAATGCATCGGGGGCAGATTACCAGCTTAAGTATGATCTGGTTTTCTGGGATACGGGCGATATATCACTTCATATGATTTCCGTTCCGGTCCAGTGTTATGATGGTGCGTTTGGATTTACTGCAGATAAGAATTACACATTTACCAAGCCGGATACGGATTCACCGGACATTACGTTCCAGTACTATGCAGAGAGTAAGACCTTTGAAGTGAAATACACACCGCTTGACTGTTAGTCCCTTTTAAACTTCTGGTCAAAGATGGTGACGGAAACCTGTATACGGTGGAAAACCAAGTGATAAATGAAGAATTACAGGAAACAGCAGATGTTCTCGTGAAACTGGAAGAAACGGAGATAACGGCACTTTTATTTAAAAAGAATGGATTTGCAAAAATGCCGGAATGGGATCTGATAAAAGCTTTGTCTTTCCCGTCAGTGTTAAGCTGGAGTGACAGCAGGGCATTTCCGCTGAATGCGGTTATTACGGGAACACCGCCCAAGCAGTACATCGAATGCATGGCAGACCTCTCGGATGGAACGGTTCTTGGCATCAAGGCTCTGAATGCGGAATATACGGGAGACATTACCGTACAGTACAGTTATGATGGTGAAACTTTCACGGATGAGTCTGCAATGGCGGATTTTCTCACGATGGATCTGGATGAACTGTATGCAGGACTTCTCGAAGCCAAAACGATCACATTCCGCTTTTGGCTTGCGGGTGATGCAACACTGATATCCTTTGTTATGAATTATAGAAATGGAGATGATGACGATGCTCAGGGGAACAACAAGAATAGAGCTTACTGATGTAAATACGGGAGAGGTGGAAACCTATGAAAATCATAATATGGTAACCAATGCACTCCGGGATGTCCTTAAACCACTGGGACTTTCCAAAAGGCCAAGCAGATTTTTTAGTGACTTTGTACCGTATTATGAAAAACTCCTCGGAGGAATATTGTGTTTTGATAAGGAAATACCGGAAAATGCAGACAACTATTATCCCCCGGCAGATGCAGCATTGATAGGCTGTGCAGCATACGGGGTACAGAATAATACAAAGAATACATTCAGGGGCGGATTCAACCAGACGGAATCAGAGGTCAATCTGAAGGACAGATATGTGAAGTATGTATATGACTTTGCAACGAGTCAGGCAAACGGTACGATTGCAAGTGTCTGCCTGACAAATAAGCATGGCGGTTTTACTTCATACGGAAGCAAGAATGCCAGCTATACAAGGGATTATCCGCTGATGCAGAGTATCTGTGAGGATAATCTGCAGTATGTTTATCCTGACAGGACGGGGGCAAACACGAGCAGCAAATATTCCGGAATGACGATGGGAAAGACCGAGCTGATATTCCTGATCGACAGGGCAAAGGATTGTGCATATTATTTTAAATTCGTGGATAATACACATATCCATATCACAAGAAGAAGGACATTCCTTAAAACAGTGTCCATTCTTGATAACGTGTATACGACAAAACCCCTGATAGAAGAAATCGAGGTACCGGAGCTTGGAACAGCCCTGCGTATCGGATACTGGGGATACAATTACGACCCGGCTTCGGAGTGCCTGTATATCTGTACGCATTCAGATTACAGGGTGGCACCAGATACGTCTTATCTGGTTACGGAGATCAGGATGGATACATGGAAGGTAAAGCAGTATGAGGTTAAAAATACAACAGACAAATATCTCCGTTCTGACAGTAACTGGCAGATGTTCGTTACGGATGGATATTTATATGTTAAAAGCTATGACTCACCATATGAGTTATACAAGATACAGATAAACAATCCGGCCAATGTGGTCAAATTCAAAAGAACGAATACCTCAAGCGTGAATGGAGTTCCGAAGTTTGTAATCAACGGAAGAATCTATTATGAAAATGCTTATGACCAACTCCTGATAGCGGATACGGCAACGAATGAGATCATGCCGCCGGAGGCACAGTCCTTGTTCAACAGCAGTTATCAGGTGAATGTTACACCTGTCCGCAATGAACCTTTATTATATTTCGGTGATTACGGGACATGGTCGACAACAGGGTGGCATATGATGTCCAATTATCTGGCAACCATCAACAATCTGGACACGCCCGTTACCAAAACAGCGGACAAGACAATGAAGATAACCTATATCTTACAGGAACAATAAAATAATTTTCGGAAATCGGCAGTTATCCATTACGGGTAGCTGCTTTTTTCATACAAAAAATCAAAGGAGGACAAGACGATGAAGGAATTCTGGAATGCGGTACAGTTTGTATTTACGGCAGTCGGTGGGTGGCTTGGCTATTTCCTTGGCGGATGTGACGGCCTGCTTTATGCATTGCTGGCATTTGTGGTGATTGATTACATTACGGGAGTGATGTGCGCAATCAGTGACCAGAAGCTGTCCAGTGCAGTCGGCTTTAAAGGAATCTGCCGTAAGGTGCTGATTTTTCTTATGGTCGGCATCGCAAACATTATGGATGTACATGTCATCGGCACCGGAAGCGTGCTTCGGACGGCAGCCATTTTCTTCTATATCTCAAATGAAGGGATATCCTTCTGGAGAATGCATCCCATCTGGGACTGCCTGTTCCGGCAAAGATAAAAGCCGTTCTGGAACAGCTCCATGACAGGCAGAAGATGACAAAGACAACGGGGAAGGGTAGCACCTTCCCTCTTTTATTACAAAGAATTGGAGGATCATATTATGAGTCAGAGATTTGGAATTGATGTAAGCAGATGGCAGGGCAGTTTTGACTTTGCAAGGGCTAAAAGCAAGGAAGGCGTAGAGTTTGCCATTATCAAAGCCGGAGGTGCTGATTCCGGGCTTTATAAGGACAGCCAGTTTGAGGCAAACTATAAGAAATGTGTGGAATGCGGACTTCCGAAGGGGGCATATTTTTATGGAAATGCCAGAAGTACTGCAGAAGCAAAGAAAGAAGCGGGATATTTCCTTTCACTCCTTAAGGGGAAGAAATTCGAGTATCCGGTCTTTTATGATGTGGAAGGAAGCATGATCACAAAAAATGACAGGAACACACTGACACAGATCATCAAGGCATTCTGTTCAGAGGTGGAGGCAGCCGGATACTGGCTGGCATTTATTCATCCGAGTCATTTTTTAACAGCGAGATGAACGATGGGGAGCTTACCCGCTACACCCACTGGGTTGCCAGATGGGGAAAGAGCAAGCCGGCCCCGGCAAGCGGTGCGGAGACACAGATCTGGCAGTTTGGCGGTGAGACGAACCTTATCCGAAGCAATAAGATCAACGGACAGACTGTGATCAGGATTACTGCTATGTGGATTTTCCGGCAAAAATCAAGGCAGCAGGACTGAATGGTTATGCGAAGGGAAACAGCAGTACTCCGGCTCTGGCAGAGAAATCAAACGAGGAGATTGCAGCAGAGGTCATTGCCGGAAAGTGGGGCAATGGAAAGGAAAGACAGAACCGTCTGTCTCAGGCGGGATATGATTATTCTGCCATCCAGAGCATCGTGAATAAAAAGCTCTCTCCATCCAAGAAATCCGTGGATGAGATTGCAAGGGAAGTCATTCATGGTGACTGGGGAAACGGAACGGAGCGTAAGAACAGGATCAGTGCTGCCGGATATGATTATCCCGCAGTACAGAAAAGGGTAAACGAACTTTTAAGATAAGGATATGGCTGATGGTCAGGGATGGCTGTCAGCCGTATTTTTTTCCTTTTATGCCAAGGAAAGAAAGGTGAAAGGTATCGCAGATTGTACTTGCAATTATTGGCTTTCAGAGTGATATATAGACTACCCAAAGAGAAAGGAGTGGCAGAGCTTGGAGATTCAGATAAGGGAAGGAAACAGGGAACAGAAGAAAAAATTAAGAGTCTGTGCTTACTGCCGTGTATCAACGGATGCGGATGAACAGGAAAATTCACTGGAAAACCAGATAAGGCATTATGAAACAGTCATAAAAGCGAACCCGTCTTATGAATATGCCGGAGTTTACAGTGACTTTGCCATATCAGGGTTCAAGGAAAAAAGACCCGGTCTGCAGAAGATGCTTGCTGATGCACAAAAAGGGAAGATAGACCTTATATTAACAAAATCGGTATCACGTTTTGCAAGAAACACCTCAATCGTTCTGGAAGCTACACGAAAGCTGAAAGAACTGAATGTAGGTGTTTTTTTTGAACTTCAGAATATCAATACCTGTCAGGGGAAGGCGAGCTGATGCTTACGATCCTTGCTGCATTTGCACAGGCAGAAAGCGAGAGCGGAAGCGTTGGTGCAAAGATGGTGTACCAGAGAAAGTACGAGGCAGGTATTCCGGTACAGTACCTTGAGCGTTCTTTTGGATATACGAAAGACGAAAGGGGAGTCTATATCGCAGATGAATCCGAAGCGGTGTGGGTCAGAAAAATATATGAAATGGCAGCAGACGGTTATACCCCGGCAGCCATTAAAAGATATCTGAATGAAAACGGGGTAAAGACCGTGGGCGGTACAAAGTGGATCGACAGCACGGTGTTCCGTCTGATTGAAAATGAGATCTATAAGGGCGATTACATCATGCATAAGCATTTTGTGAATGAAGAAAGAAAACTGGTAAGGAACAGGGGAGAAGTTGATGCATGGTATATCGAAGATGACCATGAAGCAATCGTATCCCCTGAACTCTGGCAGAAGGCGCAGGATGCCATTGAAGCAAAGCGGGATTATCTTGCCGAAGGTTCGGTAATTGAAGAATTTACGGAAGATAACTACCCATACATGAACAGGATATTCTGTGCAAAATGCGGACATCCGCTTTACAAACGTATCTACAGTAACGGCAACAGACTGAACTGGGGGTGCAGCGGTACGAAGCGGTATGGGAAATCCTTCTGTGAAGGGATAAACATTCCGGACGGGGTACTTCGAAAAGCATGGCATTTTGACGGGAATATGTATATTGATGAGAAACCTTCCGTAAAGGGAACAAAAGAATTCACCTATCTGAAGGAGAGCTCATGGAAAAGAAGGCATAAGAAGAAAGTGCCGGAAGCAATACCGGAAAATACGGAAGATGCATATCCATACAGAAAGAAGATATTCTGCGGACTCTGCGGAAGCAGACTGGTCCGCCATGTAAATCCGAAAAGCCATAAGGTCATATGGATATGCAACGGGGCCAAACGAAAAGGAGTGGCATTCTGCAGGGGGACAAGGATTCCTGATTCCGTTATCAGGGGATGGGGAGAAATCAAAAAAGATATTTATATTCAGAGAAAGGATGATAAGAATGGCAAGAAGCGTTACAGTTATACCAGCAAGAAACCGACAGCGTGAAACAGGACGCAGGGCGGTACAGGAAAAGAAGATAAGGGTGGCAGCCTACTGCCGTGTTTCCACGGATCAGGAAGACCAGCTCCACAGCTTTGAAGCACAGGTTGATTATTACACCAAATATATCAATGACCATGAAAATTATGAAATGGCGGGCATCTATGCGGATGAGGGTATTTCAGGAACCAACACCAAGAAAAGGGAACAGTTCAAAAGAATGATGCAGACTGCGAAGGCGGTAAGATAGACCTTGTCATTACAAAGTCCATCAGCCGTTTTGCCAGAAACACGCAGGACTGTCTGGCATATTCCAGAAAGCTGAAGAACCTCGGAATCGGTATCATATTTGAAAAGGAAAACATCAACACCCTCGATTCTACCGGGGAGCTGCTTTTCACGATATTAAGCTCGCTTGCTCAGGATGAGTCAAGAAACATTTCGGAGAACTGCAAATGGGGCATCCGCACCAAATTCAAGAATGGTGAGATGCACCTGAATACATTCAAGTTCTTGGGCTACGATAAGGATGAGAACGGGAAGCTGGTCATCAATAAGGAACAGGCAAAAACGGTAAGACGCATCTACAGGGATTTCCTTATCGGCATCAATCCGGCACAGATTGCGAAGGAACTGACGGAAGAAAAGGTTCCGGGATGCAACGGACAGACGAAATGGTATCCAAGCACAATCGTGGGTATCCTGAAACAGGAAAAGCATATGGGCGATGCGCTTCTGCAGAAGACTTATACGGCTGATTTCCTTACCAAGCGTCAGGTAAAAAATAACGGGGAAATCGCACAGGTCTATGTTAAGGACAGCCATAAGGGAATCATAGATAAGGAAACATGGAATGCAGTGCAGGAAGAATTTGAACGCAGGGAACGGTTCATGAAAGACCACGGAACGGACAGGTACAGTTACGGTGCGGACTGCATGCCGTTCTGCGAGAAGGTATTCTGCGGTGAGTGTAAAAGCCTGTTTACAAGACATTCATGGAAATCAAGGGGAATCGTACAGTGGCAGTGCAAGAACCACCGGACGGATGGAAGGGTAACGTGCAGTAATGCCTATGTTGACAATTCCAACCTTGAAAAGGGATTTGTGAAGGCATTCAATAAACTGGTTGCGGACAGGGAAAAGTTCATGGAAAGATGGAATCAGATGAAGACAGACGCAGTCCGCTTGAAAAGATACGGGCAGAGCAGATGATGGAAGCCACGGAGAATGAACCGCTTGGCAGATTTGTTCCTGAGATCGCACAACTTGTCCTTGCGGAAGTGACGGTGCTTGGTGCAAAGAAATATGAGTTCTTCTTTCTGGAAGGAAGCAGGATAAAGGTTTCCGTATAAACTATTCGGAAACCTCATCATCCTGAAATCCGAACAGGTCAAGCTGGCTGCTCTGACCGTCCATATCTATCTGTCAGTATCATCCTGTTCCGGGATATCGGACGGTTCTTCTTCCACGGCTTTTTTTCTGCGGGAGCTTGTGGGTGTAGAGTTTATCCCAAGGGAGCGGATTCCGGCATTTCTTGTTGTAGCCGATAAGGATCGCTTCCGCAAATCCAAGGGAGCCGGAACGCCTGTCCTTGGCGGTGCGTGAAAGTTCCTTTATGGATATCCTTCCGAGCTTTTCCTTGAAAACATCATCTTTGACGGCATCACCGTATGCATTCAGGAAACGTGCCAGACCGTTCATCATATTTGCACTGAATGACTGGGATGCACCTTCCCATGTGGCAGCAATCAGGCGGATCACATGGTCGAGCATATGGTAGCCGTATTTATCGTGGATGTTTTCCAGTGTTGCAACGGCACAGATACCTCCCGGAGCAGTTGTTGAAGTGATGGTAAGGTCATAGGACTCTACCAGATCACGGATGATGAGCTGCTTGTCATTACCGGCCTCTATGTTTGCCATGAATATCTCATAGGGCAGAAGGGGCTTTACATATTTCATCTGGTTTGCAAAGATATCCGCTTCGTGTTCGTATTCCAGATCATCGTAGACCATGCACCATACGGGCGTTTCACGGGAGCCGGAAACAAGTGCAACAATCTCAATGGTGTGCTGTCCGTTAAATACATAATTTATCCCGTCCCTGCGGCTGACCTTTACCGGATTTATCTGATACAGGTCAAAGTGGGAAGCAGCGTTTTTTACATGATGCTGTGAAAGGTTGCGCTGGTATTCCTGATTGGATACAAGGTTTCTGATAGGTATCTGCTCAAAGTGTACCTTTGGTACGAACTGCATTAGGTCGGTTTCTGTCCTTTGTTCATCGTTTATCTGTTCTTCTGTCATTTCGAATCATCCTCCTCAAGCTGCGAAAGCAGTTTTGTTATTTTTCTTGTAAGGTTTAATAGCTGCATTTTCACTTCGCGCCTTGCTTTGGTGGAGGTAGAAGTAAAATCAGTAAGTTCCATTGTCCTTGATATGGTCTTTGACCATGAAGGGATCGTGAATTTAAGGCTTTCGAGTTCCGAATCCGGATCCGTAGCCGGCATCTGTTTGATTCCGGCTTCGGCACTGGCTTTTTCCCTCTTTATTCTCCGTGAATCCGGTTTTCCGGTCGGAAGCCTCTGCCATCTTAATTCGTGCCGGAGCTGTGAGTAGCCGATGCGGTCGATAGAACCGCTGTCCAGCAGACGTTTCAGTCCGTTTATATCCTCGATTGGAAGCCGTGAAAGCTCTATGATGTTCTCGTGGGAGACACGGAGTTTTCCCGTCAGTATCTTCTGTGCAATCTCAGGACTTTTCTGTTTCAGGTCATCGACCGCACGGGCATAGATATCATATTTTGTCACGGTGGAAAAACCAAAATTGTATTCATTCCCTATGACGGTTGCAACATCTGTCTTGCGTACATATTTCTGTGACACCTGTCCGTCAGGGTTTGCAGTCTTATCAGGATTTTCTTTTAGGAATTTTCCAACGGCTGTATTCATTTCGGCACGGAACATTCTGCCTATCAGATATTTCTTATATTCCCCCGTAAGGTCAGTGCGTTTTAACTGAGCACGGCAGATAAAGGATACTGCCTCATCCCGGCTTTCAAACAGGATGCGTCTTAAGGTGAAGTGTATATCCCACCTTTTACAGAGATCATAGCGGAGATGACCGTCTATGATGATATTGTTCCATACACATACAGGGTCAGTACATCCGTGGTCAAAAATATCCTCTTCAAGTTCTTCCATGTATTGTGTGTCCCTCGGCTGGATAAGGTCTGTAAATTCCGGGTCTTTTACAAGTTCCGGCATTGGCATGTCATTCATAGTGCTTCCTCCGTTCTTGCCGTATCATCCACAAGCACACAGTCATTCATGGAGAAGCTGGCGAGACATTCCTTTGAATTTAATGCACCGTAGATACGGTAGCTCTGGTTCTCTGCCAGATTCACGTTGGTGACACGAAGGGCCTGCAGAAGCTCCGTACTGTATAATTCGCAGCAGTAGTGGCTGTCAGATCCACAGGTGCGTACACGGTGTGCCAGATAATCCCTGCGGACGCTTTTCCTTACGGCAATCATGCTGCTTTTGGGATTTACAAGGAGCTGGATATACTCAGGGTCACCGAGCATATGGAGCGTAAGTTTATGTATGCGGATTCTGTTTTTCTTTAAGTCAATGCAAAGGACCGGCTTCAAAGAGGTTTGTCTGTTCATAGTGTTGTTCCTCCTTTTCTGGATGTTCTGGATTTTCTTCCGGGGTGGAAGTGCTGCTGTTTTCGGAAATGCCGAATACCGCATATCCGTCAAACATATTGATCTGAAGACTGCTCTGGTGTTCTTCCACAGGCACACCGAACTGGTTCTGCCATTCTTCCGGATAGCTTGGGGTGCGGGAAGTTTTTATTTTTCCGTCTTCCTTTTCAGAGCGTACAAAGATCTCCGGTGTGGTAAGGTCAAAAACAAACAGCAGCTCGTTGTCTGACTTTATAAGTTTGCCGAGCAGCTTATAACGGTATGCCGAATTCCATCCCATAAGGGATACGACTTTTGCAAAAAAGATACGGCATGTGATCTGCCTTGGTGACCGTTTTGATGTTGCGGAACACCACCGGAAGGAATCTTTCTCGTCTTCCTGACATGGACGTACTGCCAGTTTTTTCTCGTCCGGGTTAACAAGTATCTGAACAAAGTCCGTATCCGGCAGTTTCTTGATACAGGCGGTATTTACGGATACTTTGTTGGAATTAAAGGTAAATGACGGTTCGTAGGTATGTGCGAAAAATTCTCCACGGACTACCTGATAGCCGTCATAACTGAATGCATCATCTTCCACAACGGGAATGGTGTTTCTTTCATTGTTCGTCTGTGTGTTCATCTGTATTCTCCTTCATATCGGACATGATCTGCTCGATATTTCTTTCTATGTCATCTTTGCTGGTGACCTGTATGTCATTGTCTTTGTATATGACGGATGCATGGGATATGTCAGGCTCCATGCCTTTTCCAAATCCGGCAAGTTCCTGTGCCTGTGCGTGGCTGTAATAGTTGCTGCCGAATGTATCTGCCCAGTCCGGTGGATAAGCACGGACATTCCTGCGGTTGCTGTCAGTAAAGGGCTTTACGGATGTATCTGATTCCGGAAGTGAGCTTACGGTATCATTTGGTATGAATATTTCCGGTTCTGTAAGATTGAAGAGCAGAATGGCATCATTCCCCTTGCCCCGTTTTATTCCGGTGATACGGTAACGGCAGTCATCCTTCCAGCCGAGAAGGGAGTACAGGGTAGGGAGAAATGCAGTTCCGCTGATTCCCCTTGGAAAACTGACCCCGCTTTTCTTTTTAGACCACTGCATGGCATTCCGGCATTCTTTTCCGGCAGTCCTTACTGCAAGGATCCGTTTCTGCGGATGCATGAGCAGTTCTACGAGTGTGCTTTCAAGTCTCCGGACGGCAGGACAGGAAAAGCGGATGTCTCCCTGACTGAAAGTGACCGTGATACGGTCCGTGCTGTCAAAAAACTGGGAGCGTGCAATTTCATATCCACGGAGGTCGAAGTCACCGGACTGTACCTCTACCGGGGCAGAAGAAGCGGAAGTCTGCTCCGTGCCGTTATATACACTTGCAGAAGCATTGATATAGTCATCTTCCTTAAATCCGGCCCATCTTGGATTGATGGAAACAAAACCTTTGAGGACTCCCTCCGGGATGACTTTAAGCTCCGGCAGCAGTCCTTTATTTCCGTATTTTGCATTACTGATAAGTCTCTGTACTGCAATGAAGTCATCCCTTGATATGATGGCTTCATGGTGGTTGCGCTTACGGTACTGCGGACGGTTCTGCATATTTTTCTTTGACTTGTGATTCAGATAGTTTGGGGTATAGGTCTTATGTGCGAGTACATCACCGCAGTGGCGTTCGTTCTGCAGTATCTGAAGGATAGAGCCGGGGGACCATACGGTGTTTCCCTTTTTGGTCATGCATCCAAGTTCTGTCAGGGTGTCGGCAATTTCCTGACAGGTGCATCCGTTTAGGTACATCATGAATATGAGCTTTACGATTTTTGCTTCTTCTTCGTTGATGACAAGATTGCCGTCTTCATCGTGGTCATATCCGAGAAGTATCGGTGTCAGGAATATTCCCCTACGGAAACGCATCTCAATGGAAGCGTTCATGATCTCGCTTTTTGTATGGCTTTCTTCCTGTGCAAGTGTGGCCATGAAGGAAAGCACCATCTCGCTTTTGGGGTCAAAGGTATTGAGCCTTTCCGTTTCAAAGAACACACCGACAGGGTGGGGAAGGGCAAGCAGCTCACGGACATACCCGATGCAGTCCACGACATTTCTTGCAAAACGGGATACGCTTTTTGTAACGATAAGATCTATCTTGCCCTGTTTACAATCCTCGATCATCAGCTTGAACTGGTCACGGTGCTGCAGGGAAGTACCGGAAATACCTTCATCCGCATAAATCTGTACGAGTTTCCAGTTCGGACTTTTGCTGATAACATCATGATAGTGGTTTTTCTGCAGTTCGTAAGAGGATGTCTGTCTCGGATCATCAGTGGATACCCTTGCATATACGGCAACACGCTGTTCATTTTCAACAGCAAAGATATCTTCCTGCGGAAGTGCCGGAATCACGTCAAGTTCATCGAGACTGACACCTTTATAACGTTCCCTGATCTTATTTTTCTGGTCGGCAACAGAACCGGCCTTATGCTCATTTTCGTTCATGACTAACCACCTTCATTTTTATGATGAGTTTATTATAAAATTTTCATATCAAAATAAAATAGACCATACGGACACGCATATCCCTATAGTCTATTCCAAATAAAAATAATTTGTGTGAAAATGATGTGCCGTTACCTCTGCCCATCTTTGGATGTAAGCTCCCAGCCGTTTTTATGCATGGCATCAACACTTGCTTTTATCAGCTCAAAGATGAAGCGCTTCTCATTCTCCGAGCATTCTTCCATGAGAATATCGATATCCGTCTGGTATGCAGTGGGATTGTGCATCTGCACTCCGGCAAGCAGTTCATCTATGGTAATGCCGAGGGCATTGACGATACGGATGATGGATTCCAGACTTGCTTTCCTTTTTGCATTCTCAATGTGGCTTATGTAGGAAACGGAGAGTTCCGTTTTTTCCGCAAGTTCTGCCTGTGAGAAATTATTCTGCTCCCTTACTTCCTTGATACGATATCCTATCTGTCGGTGGTCGACAGATGACTGCTGCGTCTGATTCATAATAGTACCTCCTGTTTTCTTTTTCTTACGCACAGTAAATTATCTATCAATAAGTGAAGAAAGGTTTGGTAATTTGATAAAGCAGAGTGGAGCAAAGTGCGAAATGTGTCGAACGATTTGTGTTGATGAATCTGCATACGGATGGTATGCTTATGAATGAAACCAGACGATAAAAGGGTGATAGAAACAAGGAAAAATAAGGCTTCAAGAAGATAGAGAATTGAACTGCATATGTCTGCTGTTCATATTTTTTTATCTGAATACTCCACTTCACTAGAGTAAAATGCACAAGAGATATGGTTCTAATATTTCTTCTGTTTTACGGTTACAATATGTATATCGTACAAATAGAAGAGAGGTGTAACTTACTTGCGTACAGAGGAGTACATACCAAAGAGGGTAAAAGAATTATGCAGCAAACACAAGATTTCCAAATACAGGCTTGCACAGCTCACTGATATGTCACAGACGGCTTTGGGAAATATAATCAACAAGAAGAGTATACCGACAGTACCAACCTTGGAAAGAATCTGCGATGCATTCGGAATATCAATCGCACAGTTTTTTGCCGGAGAAGGTATGCGGCCTGATCTGACAGATGAGCAAGAAGAATTATTGGAAATATGGGATGACCTGAATGCGGATGAACGGAGAATCTTGATGAACTTCGTAAGGACGCTGAAAAAGTAAGGGGAAGCAGTTCAATTGTATCTGAAATGGCTGCTTTCCCTTTTTCTATGCATTCTTTACGGCAAAGAAAGTGATGAGGATGTATATGAGTGTACGGGATGAGGAATTCAAAACAGTGATCTACGATCTGATGAATGGCGCTTACAATCTGGATGAGTGCGAGATTGAGGAAAGTAAAGTGGTGGAGGATGAATTTGCAGAAGGAAAATACTGTGAACAGCTATACGCCCAGATGCTTGCTGCTTATGAAAGGTTGTGCAACAGACTGCATGAGCCATCCGGGGAAGATAAGGACGTGGAGATAATTATATCTTCCCTGCTGGATATCGGCAGATATCAGAGCATGAAGATGTTTGATTACGGTGCATTCTTTGCAAAGAAAGAAAATAACCAATAAAGGAATGCAAAAACGGTGTGGCTGTGATTGGATAGTCACACCATTTTTGGTACAATATATAAAAAGAAACTGCTGATTTAAAAATGGAATGGAGGTATGCAGATATGAATGGAAGTCATGCACCAGAACTAACGGATTTGTTAAAAGAGATTACGGAAGATATTGCTAAATATGTAATTAAAGAAGGAAAGCCTATCATTTTGATTGATGAGTATTCTTGGTATAGAGAAGTGCTTTCTTTGATGGCTAAACAGGTGAATTTGTGTGATAGCTGCATTTTGCTTTTGGAAAACGGAATGGAACAGGAAGCTTACCTTTTGGCAAGAAGCCAGTTTAATAATACTTTATGGATAAAGTATTTATGCGAGGCTGAAGAAGGCGATAATACAAGACTCAAAGAATTTTTCTATCAACCAGATATTAACCAACTCAGGTCAAATCAAAATCTGAAAAAAATGATACGGGATTTTGGTGATACATTAGATGAGAGATTCAAAGGCGAAGAAACAATTACCAAACTAAATAGAGGCAGCAAGGAAATCCGAAAAATATTGAAAAAGGAGAATCTGGGAGAAAGTCCAAAGAGCATTGCAGAACTGGCTCAACAGGATCCGATTTTATTTGGGATGTATATTACCTTATATAATGAAGGCAGTAAATTTGAGCATTCGGATATTAGTACAACAAAATTATATAGAAAACAAGCTGCCGAGGGATATCCAACAGATCAGGTATTTGTATTTGATTTAGGAAAATCGAATAAGGAAGGCTGGCTTAAAGTTTTTCAATATTCGCAAATGAGCTTGTTTTTTGCTTTTGATAGCATTTGTAAACGTGTGAAAGAACGAGAAAGTCAATTGTTTGAAGCAACCCCTTATGGAAAGGGAGCGTATTCAGAGGAAGATTTTAATAGAATTCTCTTGAAATTCAATGCTTGTATAAGCTTGTATGAAAGACGTGAAAATGAAGAGTAAGTAGATTATCGAAAATAGTATGGCATATGATTTGACAGCCATGCAATTTTTTGTTACAAATAATTCATAGATAGTCCAAAATGTTCTGATAGCATTGTAACGATAAATTCACATCGACCAACATGTCCGGGTATCTTTTTAGCATATTATGCGTGATGATACCACTTCCAAAAAGTTAGAAAATATAGTGATTTCGAGGGTTAGACGGGGGATACTTGTATCCCCCCTACGATTGCTAGGTTTTGGGGTAAGGAAAAATCCCTTTATATAGGAAGTAATGCCATCTATTTTATACAGGGTAAAACCCCAGACGGGACTTCATATTTCTATAGTTGGCATGGCTTTTTACAAGCTTCTCAGAAAAAGAAGGGTGAGCTATACAGCGGCATTTGTCTGTTCTGCAGCACTTATACTAAGCTATGCTGTTATGACAGGAAATGCCGTGTCCACAAGGCGTGCCGTGGGGATGTTCATACTTACAATGCTTGCGGCAGCTTTAGGCAGATGCACAGATATGCTCAATTCTCTTGGCATCATGGTCATTTACCTGCTGTGGGATAATCCTATGGTTTTGGGATATGCCGGATTTGTGTTCTCGGTAGGGGCGATACTTGCTATAGGTATTGTGACACCTGTGATGAGTGCTTCTAAGGGCGAAAAATTCTGGGCATCAGTATCCATACAGCTTCCGATGCTTCCGGTTGTTGCTATGAACTATTATGAGCTGCCTCTTTTTGCGGTGTTTGTAAATCTCATTGTGATACCGGCTTTACCTGTCGTATTTATTTCGGGTCTGCTTGCGTCTGCCGCAGGCTGCTTTGGCGTGATGCCCGGCAAACTGCTGGTGTTTCCTGCATTTGCGGTGTTAAAACTCTATGAGGTGCTTTGCGGTCTTGTTATGAAGCTTCCGGGGGCATCGGTTATCACAGGAGCTCCTGATGGATACAGGATTTTCCTTTTTTATGCTGTTATGAGTGGCTTTTTGGTGGCATTTTCGCTTAAAAAACGTGCCATAGAGTGTGGCTTAAAAGAAAAAAGCCAAATCCTTTACAGTGTCCAAAGAGTGGTGTGTACAGCAGTCCTGCTTGCAATTTTTCTTGTGAAGCCAAAAACTGCTGCGCAGCTTGATATACTTGATGTGGGGCAGGGAGATGGCATGTTTTACCGCTTTGAGTCAGGCACATGCATCTTTATTGATGGAGGAAGCTCTGACCGAAAACAGCTTGGAGAGAATGTGATTATGCCGTTTCTTAAGTATAACGGCATACAGAGTATATCATACTGGTTTGTTTCACATGCAGACAGTGATCATATAAGCGGTTTGTCTGAGGTGATAGACAGTGGATATACTATAGAGCATATAGTTGTGGCAGAAGCAGCGGCTAATGAGGAAGCTATGGAGGAGCTGCTTTTTAAAGCTAAGGAAGCAGGAATTGATATATGCCTTATGTCAAAGGGGGATTCGATTGAAATAAATGATGCATCAGGTTCGCGCAGTACTGCAAATGAAGAAGCTGATGGTATCATGTGCCTGTATCCGGGGCCAGTTGATACTGCCTTAGACAGAAACGATATGTGTCTTGTGCTGAAGCTCACGGATGGCAGGTTTAGTGGTATTTTCGGCGGAGATATATCATCTGAGGTAGAAAAGAAGCTTGTTAATGAGTATGGGGATGGGCTTTCTGTGGATTTTTACAAGGCAAATCATCATGGTTCCAGGTATTCAAGCTCTGCGGACTGGATTGAGGCTTTAAGCCAAGGTGGGCTGCAGTATCATGCGCGGCAGAAAACCGCTATGGACATCCGGCTGATGAAGCCATGGATAGGCTTATGGATGCAAAGTGCCGTATTTTATACACAATGCAAAGTGGTCAGATTAAGTATAAAGAGAGTACTATATATGAAAACAATAGACAATGATATAAAAGCAGGAGATTTCAAAAAGGTTTATTTGCTGTATGGACAGGAGAGATACCTCATAAAACAGTACAGGGACAAGCTGATAAAGGCTATGGTCAGTGAGGGCGACAGTATGAACTTTTCATCGTTTGAGGGCGATGGAATCAACCAGAAAGAGATAATTGATCTGGCGGAGACACTTCCGTTTTTTGCGGATAAAAGAGTGATTCTTATAGAGGATGCAGGCATTTTTTCAAAGGCAGGCGATGAGCTTGGAGAGTATTTAAAGGATTCACCTGAGAGCACGCACTTTATATTTGTTGAGGAGAGCGTTGATAAGCGCTCAAAGCTTTATAAGGCGGCAGCCAAGTGCGGTAATCCTGTGGAGTTCAAGGAACAGACGGATGAGACACTCGCCAGATGGATAGGAATGAGGATTAGAAAAGATGGAAAGGGCATGAGCCAGGCTGCTACAACAGCTTTATAGAAAAAACCGGCACAGATATGGAAAATATCGACAAGGAGCTTGAGAAGCTGCTGTGCTACTGTATGGACAAGGACGTGATTGAGCTTTCGGATGTTGAGGCTGTAACGACAGAGCAGATCACAAACAAGGTATTTGAGATGGTTGATGCGATTGCATCACACAAACAAAAGCGTGCGCTTGAGCTGTATTACGATCTGCTGGCACTTAAAGAACCGGCCATGCGTATTATGTATCTTATATCGCGCCAGTTCAATATACTGATGAATGTGAAAGCCATGACAAATAAGGGCTTTGGCAACAAGGATATAGCATCAAAGGCCGGATGTCCGGAGTGGGCGGTGCGCAAATATCAGGCGCAGTGCAGGCATATTCACTGGATGATTTAAAGAGGGCTGTGAGAGACGGTGTGGCGTATGAGGAGGCTGTGAAGACCGGCAGGATGAATGACCAGATGGCTGTGGAGCTTTTTATAGTGCAGTACTCTGCAGATATGACCGGCACTCATGCGACAGGCAGTAAATGATATAACGCAAATATACAAAAAAGCAAATAAAAAAACCCATCGGTATGACGGCACCGATGGGTTTATTATTTATTGCTATATAGTAATTAAGCTAATCCGTTAACAAGCTTTGTTAAACGAGATACTTTTCTGGCTGCGTTGTTCTTGTGGAAGATACCCTTTGAACCAGCGCTTGCGATAACAGAAGTTGCATCCTTTAATGCAGCCTCAGCAGCAGCCTTATCATTTGCAGCTACAGCAGCCTCAACCTTCTTGATTGCTGTCTTAACTCCTGATTTGATTGCTTTATTTCTTGCAGCTTAGTTTCTGTTACTAAAATTTCTCTTTTTTGCTGATTTAATGTTAGCCAACTCGTACACCTCCAAATATTTAATCTAATGTATGCCAAAACAGACACGGACGCTTTGGCACAAACATACTAGAATATAATATGTCAACCTTTCTGCTCTGTCAATACATATTTTGAAAAAAATTGCAAAAATTAACATATATGTGATTTTGGAATATCATACAGGGGAGGTGTATTGATTTGTCGGCTGATAAATGGTGTGCAAGAACTGATCTGGCGCTTGAGACGCAGGAGAGCCTTAAAAAGGCAAACACAGATATGAGAGGTGTGAATTTCTCTGAAAAAAAGCTGGATAATGGAATCATAGTCAGTGTAGTGACAATTGACTCAGAAAATGCAGTCAGGGCTACAGGCCGTCCTAAAGGAAAATATGTGACAATTGAGGCTGCTATGCTGTCCGAGGGAGATGAGGAGTGCTGCCAGGCTGTGATGAGGGAGCTTTCAAGAGAGCTTAAGAGCTTTTGTAAAGGCTGTCTGTGACAAGCGTATATATGCGGCACTTGTTGTCGGGCTTGGAAACAGAAATTGTAACTCCTGATGCGCTTGGGCCAAGATGCGTTTGACAGCTTGTTTATCACCGCCATATAGTAAAGG
>ENA-OQAZ01000284-OQAZ01000284.1-human-gut-metagenome-genome-assembly--contig:-NODE-284-length-28936-cov-3.283418_pt1 | contig 28936 bp, 36 predicted proteins | sample MGYA00242737_ERZ504531 | MGnify/ENA primary metagenome ERZ504531 (study PRJEB26092, sample SAMD00036244) | human gut metagenome | host: Homo sapiens | study: EMG produced TPA metagenomics assembly of... | reverse complement strand
CATCCAGCCTGCAGGCATTTCCCGGAAGATATGCGCGACAGGCTTCTACTACCATAGGATCCATCTCCACCAGATCAATATGGCTGACACGATCATACCTGTCAGTTCACGTACAACTCCTCCGTCTCCTGCTCCGATCACAAGAATATCCTTAGCTTCTTTGTGAACAGCCATAGGTACATGAGTGATCATTCGTCATAAATAAATTCGTCACGCTCTGTGAGCATTACATTACCGTCCAGTGTGAGCACCCTGCCAAATTCCGGTGTCTCAAAAATATCAATTCTCTGATAGTCACTCTGCTTTGAGTAAAGCTGACGGTTTACCCGGATACTATGCTTCACATCCGGTGTATGAAATTCCGAAAACCACATTTCCATTTTCTTTACCTCCCTGCCAGCACGTTCAAACGCAATATATCCGGATCTTCAGGGCCTGTCATATTGCATCCTTTTGCCTTGGCATATTCAATATAATCCAGGATTTCCGGAGTGATTCGTTCCCCCGGAGCCAAAATCGGGATTCCCGGAGGATAACACATTACAAACTCGCTGCATACTTTGCCTTCGGTTTCTCTGAGAGGAAGGCTGCATTTTTCTGCATAAAAAGCTTCCTGAGGACTTGTCACTACCTGAGGATCGATATATTCCTGATCCAGCAATCCTGATTTATCCTTCTGGAATCGCCTGCGGATCTCCGCAAGAGCACTTACCAGCCGCTCTATTTCCTGGACACGATCTCCGATTGACAGATAAGCCAGAATATTTCCAATATCACCAAATTCGATCTGAATATCATATTCATCTCTCAATATATCGTAAACCTCGATTCCTGCAAGTCCGATGTCCAGGGTATGTACACTTAATTTCGTAATGTCAAAATCAAAAACCGAATCTCCATTCACCAGTTCTTTTCCAAATGCGTAATAGCCGCCAATAGCATTGATCTCTTCCCTTGCATACTCTGCCATATCTGCTACCTGGTGAAAAATCTGGCGTCCTCGCTGTGCAAGATTCCGGCGCGAAATATCAAGACTTGACATCAGAAGATAGCTGCCTGAAGTAGTCTGAGTCAGATTGATGATCTGACGGACATAACCGGCATGAACACCCTGTCCTGTAAGAAGAAGGCTGGACTGGGTCAGGCTTCCGCCGCTTTTATGCATGGATACAGATGCCATATCTGCACCGGCTGCCATTGCCGAAACCGGCAGACCTCCGCCAAAATAAAAATGGGTTCCATGTGCCTCATCTGCCAGACACAGCATTCCTGCTTCATGAGCCATACGTACAATTGCGCGAAGATCACTGCAGATTCCATAATAGGTGGGATTATTCACCAGCACAGCCACCGCATTTGGGTGCTCCTTAATTGCCTTTGCCACCTGTTCACGTCGCATTCCAAGAGAAATTCCAAGTCTCTGATCCACCTCCGGATTCACATAGACCGGGATTGCTCCGCACAGAACCAGCGCATTCAGCACACTTCTGTGGACATTTCGGGGAAGAATGATCTCATCTCCCCTCTTACAGGCAGTTAGCACCATAGTCTGCACTGAGCTTGTAGTTCCTCCAACCATAAGAAATGCATGAGCTGCTCCAAAGGCATCTGCTGCCAGCTCTTCCGCCTCCCGGATCACAGATACGGGATGACAGAGATTATCAAGCGGCTTCATGCTGTTTACATCCACACCTACACATTTTTGTCCCAGAAATTCAGTAAGCTCCGGATTTCCTCTTCCTCTTTTATGTCCCGGCACATCGAAAGGTACTACTCTCATACGCAGGAATTTTTCCAGAGCTTCATGAATTGGAGCATGATTCTGGTCCAGTTTAAAACGACTTCTGTTCATTGCTTCTCCATTTCCAGTTCCTTTATCCGCACAAAAAAAAGCAGGCCGATACAAAACCGTAAACCTGCTTAGATCATTCTTCCAAATTTTATTTTCATCGCATATAAATATGAGAATCCTCATATTTACATGAGATCAAAATCCGGATGATATATGTCAGAGTCTATATAGCAATCATACTTTTACTACTCTTATTGACCGTTTCACAAGTCTGCGCAACAGGCGCATGACGGTTATCAAAGGAACCAACTTATAAAATTTGAGCTTCTAACTCAATCAATAAGGCAACCAAAGTTACCATCAGCGGCAGTGGACCCGGCTGTCCGTATGGCCTTGACTCCAAAATGGAGTGGTCCAAAATAATTGCTTTGAAAAGACTCTTTCTTGTCCTTCAAAATCTTCATAAGCATAGCATATCTGAAAATTCATGTCAACTATCAAAATCGTTTAAATATTTTTAGTATGAACCATTTATAATAATGTCAGAAGGATATTCTTCTCTTGAATCCCTCATATTTTCATGTTAACATATATAATTAGGCCAAAAATACAATTTACAAAATGGAGGAAATATGAATCAAAAAAGTACATCTGCTCCCATAGCAGAAAACAAAATGGGGACCATGCCCATAGGAAGGCTTGTACTAAACATGTCTCTGCCAATGATGATCTCCATGCTGGTGCAGGCATTGTACAACATTGTGGACAGTGTTTTCGTTGCCATGCTTTCCGAAAATGCTCTGACGGCAGTTTCCATGGCTTTTCCACTGCAGACACTTCTGATCGCAGTAGGTGCAGGTACCGGTGTGGGTATGAACGCACTGCTTTCCAAATCCCTTGGAGAAAAGAACTTTGAAAAAGCTGATCGGACAGCCAGCAATTCTGCTTTCCTGTATGGCTTAAGCTATCTGGTTTTCCTGATCCTTGGATTTACAGTAGTAAAACCATTTTATGCCAGCCAGGTACATAACGCAGACCCTGAGATTCTTAAATTTGGGATTGAATATCTGAGCACAGTTATGATATTCTCCTTTGGTCTGCTTGGACAGTTTTTCTTTGAGCGTCTGCTCACATCCACAGGAAAAACCATATTCAGCATGACTTCTCAGCTGTGCGGTGCCATCACCAACATCATCCTTGACCCTATCCTGATCTTTGGTCTGTTCGGTGCTCCGAAAATGGGTGTTACCGGAGCTGCTGTAGCTACTGTGATCGGACAGTGTGTAGCCTGCATCGTTGCAGGAACCTGCAACCATAAATTTAATCATGAATCCGGCTCAGCTTCGGGGGCTTCCGTCCTGACCTTAAGATCATCGGCCATATTTATGCAGTAGGTATTCCATCAATCATCATGCAGTCTATCAGTTCTATCATGACCTACTGCATGAATCTGATCCTGGTACAGTTCACAGTCACTGCAACTGCAGTATTTGGTGTTTACTTCAAATTGCAGAGTTTTTTCTTCATGCCTGTATTTGGACTTAACAACGGAATTACACCGATCATTGCTATAATTATGGTGCACGCCACAGAAAGCGTATGCTTAAAACTGTCAAAGTCAGCATGTCCATTGCATTCTGTTTTACATTCATTGGTTTCCTTGCCTTTGAATTTATTCCGAAAACACTGCTGGGGCTGTTCAGTGCTTCCGAAGATATGCTTACCATCGGAATCCCTGCACTTCGTATCATAGGAATCCACTATCTGATCGCATGGTTCTGTATCATTGCGGGAACTGTATTCCAGGCACTCGGAAAAGCTGTATTCAGTATGATCGTATCTATCATGCGTCAGCTGTTTGTCCTGATACCTGCTGCTTATATCCTTGCTTCCATCGGTGGACTTCACGCAGTATGGTGGTCTTTCCCCATTGCGGAGATCATTTCTCTGATCGTGTCCGTAACTTTCCTGGTTGTCATAAACAGAACGATCATCCAAAAAATTCCGGAAGCATAAGGATATCAAAGCTTCCCATTCCAATTTATACAAAAAAATGACAGAAGATTTCCTTTTTTCTCTTCAGGATATCTTCTGTCTTTTTTATTGTTATTTATAGATCCGGTAGCCATTCCTTCCGGAGCGTTTTACCTGATAAAGGGCAAGATCTGCTTTTTGATACAGTTCCATAAAGGTATCTCCATCCTGTGGTGCAAAAGCAATTCCTGCACTAAAAGTGAATGTATGCTCTCCCATTCCTTCCATTCGGATCTCCCTGAGATTTTCATGAAGATTTTTTATTCTGCTCTCCATATTTTCCCTGGAACCGATATTACAGAGCAGGATCACAAACTCATCCCCGCCGATACGTCCGATCACATCCTGTTCCCGGAACTGCTCTTTAAGAAAACCTCCCAGCATCCTTAAGACATTATCTCCCATGACATGTCCGTAAACATCATTCACTTCTTTAAAATGATCCATATCCAGGATCAGAAAGCCATGAAAGCCTTCCGGAGCTTTTTCTCTCAGAATAGCATCGATCATCTTCTGCGTATTCTCTCTGTTATAAACGCCTGTAAGCGCATCATGCTGGACAGAACGTACCAATTCCGCTTTCTCCTGATTATTTCTTACAACAATGTACAGAAGTAGGATCAATACCAGAATACAGAAGCTTCCCATAAATATAATTTCATAACCGGAAATAAATTCATACGCCTGCTGTGCATTTTTTACAGGAATTGCGTAACAGATCATCCAGTCATTGTACCCAAGAGGCATATATGCCAGATATCGGTCCTCTTCTTTTCTCTCTTTGAGGCTAAGCTTCACCAGACCTCTTTCGCCAACTTTAAAATCTTCCTGAATGTCCTGAAGAGCATGCTTCCCTTTAAGATTTTTTTCTCCGTAATATTTAAAAAGATTGATTCCATATGTGATCTCCGTACCGGACGCCGAACCAATGTCAAAGGCAATGAGCTCTCCATCACTTGTGGCCAGAAAACTGTTTCCCGTTCCGTCAAAAAGATCATTAAAAAGCATATGACTCAGCGCTGTAACATTACAGGATCCGCCCAGAACACCGATCACTTTATGATCTTTGTATATCGGCACGCCTAAAACCACCCTCACTTCATGGTCCACACTGCTCTCCAGGGGATCGCTGATGGTCTGCTCTCCGCTGATGGCCTCCTGAAAATATCTGCGATGAGAAACATTCTTGGTTACTCCATTGTCGTAGTATGCATCTCCATTCTTATCAATAAGAGCAGCCCTCTCCAGGTCTGTTTTTTCATAAATGGATACCAGTCGTTCTTTATTTTCTTCTGAAAAAAGTTCTTCTGATCTTCCATTGCAGAGGCAATCTCATTCAGATATTGATAATTAATATCCAGTATGGTCCGCAAGTGTTCACTTTGTCTCTGCACATTTATCTTCAAAGTATTCTGAGAATTCACCTGTACAGATCTCTGCACACACTCGAAAAAAATAAGAATCCCTGCTACAACCGCCAAAATAAAAACACCGGTTGCCATAACATAATTTTTTAATTCAAAGTGATTCTTTTTCATATGTTTTCTCCTGATTTAACCTTTTGTGCCATGCATTCTTATTTTACCATAATTTTTGTTTTTTCTCTATAACAAAAATCTGCAGATTCCAATCATAAGATTGAAAAATGCAGATTTTTTACAACGATATCTGATTATTATGCCTTATTATGCCGCCTTCCGCGACTCACGTCCGGCTTATCTTGCTGCAATAAGAACAACGTTATTTATTTTTCTTTGTGCTTATGATCAGCGGAACAATTTCTCCTTTTTTTACATCCACCAGTCCCTTATCGGTCAGCTTCAGCGCCGGACTTACCGGTAATCCAAGTGTTCCCACTGACATGATCGGATTATTATGCACATATCCCAGATCTGTAAGGCTTTTTCTCACCGCCTTCAATGCAAGGCCATTCTCCCTGATCGATTTTTCGGATAAAAGCCCACATACCGGAAGTGCAAGCTCAGAAAGGATCCTTCCATCTTTTACTGTCAGAAATCCCCCCTGCAGTTCCCGGATCCTGTTTACAGCAAATAACATATCATCCGGAGAGCTTCCTGCTACAAAGAGATTATGATGATCATGAAAATATGTTGTTGCCACAGTTCCCTTTTTCAAGCAGGAGCCTGTAAGAATCCATAGCCGATATTTCCGTTCTTCCCATGACGTTCCACCACCATAGCCAGAAGACATCCGCTGTTTTCCCAGCAGATCTTTCCGTCTTTCACCGGCATTTCCACCAGTTTTTCAGTAGTATGGGTACGATCCGGATTGACTTCCATCACACGAACCGTTGCATATCCTTCCTGAAAAGGAACATTCACCTGAAAATCCTTCAGAAAAATCTCCGGAAGCTGTACACTCCGGTAAAAATCTGCCGGAAATTCATATGAGGAAGCAGACAGCGGCAACTGCGGTTCATCCTTTACATAAATCGAAACACCATTTTTGAATACAGCTTCCGGTTTAAGAACGGACGGATCTTTAAGCAGCATAAAGTCCGCAAGTTTTCCCGGTGCGATAGCTCCTCTGTCATAAAAATGCATCCGCTGACATGGTGTATATGTGGCACAGTAGATCGCCTGTTCCATCGGAAATCCCATATCGATAGCTTTCTGTACCACTGCATTCAGCGGCCCCTGCTCATACAAAGCATCCGCCATGGTATCATCTGTTACAAAAGAACAATACTCGTAGAGCTGGTTCTGGCAGATATACTCTAGGATTTCCGGTTTCAACATTTTATCCTGGATCTCAAAAAACATTCCGTTTTCGATCCGCTGCTTTACTTCCTCCAGAGTATGTTCCGTGTGATCACCATTGATACCCAGATAAAGAAATTTTGCAAGATCCAGGTCCAGCAATGACGGACAATGTCCCTCGATCACATATCCCGGATGCTCTTTTTTCAGATATTCCAGAAACCGGCTGATCTCCAGATCATTTTCCCGGATGATCTGCCGGTAATTCATGATTTCGCCTACACATACCACATCTTTTTCTTCCAGCAGATGCTTCATTGCATTGTAGTCAATGATTCCACCTGTTGTTTCCAGCTTTTCACTGGTTGACGGAACGCTGCTTGGAATCCCGTAAAAAATATCGATAGGTGCATTCTTTGCCGCAGAGATCATTTCCAGAATCCCTCGGATCCCTTTGACATTGGCCATTTCGTGAGGCTCTGAAACCACCGTCGTCACACCATTTTCTCCTGCACATTTTCCAAAAAAAGCCGGTGTGGTCATAGAACTTTCGATATGCATATGAATATCTGTCAGGCCTGGAATCATGTATGATCCCTTTGCATCGATCACATTGTCAGTCTGAAAATCCGTATCCTGTTTTCTGTCTATGTAATAAAATTTTCCATCTTTCACCGCAACATTGGCAGATATGAATTTCTTAAGATAGGAATTAAATACCTTTGCGTTTTTGATCAGCAGATGAACCTGCTCCATACCATTTCACCATCCTTAGATAATTGAATAAAAATACAACAGACAGACTGCTACCAATACATACATGACCGGTTCAATCTTTTTGATCTTTCCTGCTGCGATCTTCATAACGAGATAAGCCGGAAGCGCCACGCAGATACCATTTGCGATATTATTTGCAAAAATCGTAAAGGTTACACATAAAAATGCCGGAATATACTCTGTAATATCCGAATAATCAATATTTCTCATAGCACCAAGCATATTGATGCCGATATAGATCAGCACCGGACCGGTTGCCGCAGATGGGATCACAAGAGCCAGTGGTGCCAGAAACAGCGAAAGTCCGAAGAAAATGCTTGTAAAAATAACCGTAAGTCCCGTTTTTCCCCCTGCTTCTACGCCTGCAGATGACTCCAGATAAGTAGTAAGACTCGGCATTCCAAACAATGCTCCAAAGCTTGTTGCAATTGCATCTACCTTAAAGCATTTATCAATACCCGGAAGATTTCCATCCTTATCCAGATAGCCTGCCTTTGCTCCCACTCCCAGAACTGTTCCGAATGTAGAAAAGAAATCCGGCACAAACAGAGCGATCAGAAATGGAATATAAGCAAAATTCAGTGCTCCCAGAAAATCAACTTTCAGGAACTGATGGCCGATACCTGCCGGAAATGCAAAAATGGATTCCGGAGCATGTGTAACACCGAAAGGAATTCCTGCCAGAGTGGTCAGCAGGATCGCAAGGATCATACCTCCCGGAATGTTTCGTACCTTGATCACCAGAAGGATCAGAAATCCGATCACTGCTACAATCACAGATGGAGATGCAAGATTTCCGAAGGAAAGACAGTTTTTTGCATCATTTGCCACGATCAGTCCACAGTTTTTTGCACCAAGAAGTGCGATAAACAGACCAATACCTGCACTAACCGCATGTTTCAGGCTTACCGGGATCACACGTACCACTGCTTCTCTCAGACCAAAGAATGAAATTATGATAAAAAGAACACCACTCCAGAATATCACACCTGCTGCGATCGGCATACTTACGCCTTCATTAGTGATCATAGACGCGATGATTCCCACACTTCCGAGTCCCGGTGCCAAAGCAAACGGACGATTAGTGACCAAAGCCATTGCACAGCTAGTCAAAATGATCAGAAGGATCATAGCTGTCAGAGTCGTATGTTTGTCATAACCGGCACCTGCCAGAATATTTGGAATCGTGGCCAGCACATATGCCATAGTTACAAAGGTTGTCAGTCCTGCCAGAAGTTCTGTTTTTATATTTGTATTGAACTCAGACAGTCTGAACTGTTTTTCCAACCAGTTTTTCATTTGTTTTCCCCCTTGATATGATGATAGGAAGTATTGTAAAATACACATATTAGGAAGTCAAATTCATATTATACATAAAAATTATGCCAAAATGGAATAGTTGGAGGAAAACATGAACTATCATGAACTGAAGTACATTCTCTGCATTGCTAAATATCAGAATCTTACAAAAGCCGCACAGGAGCTTTATATTTCCCAGCCAACTAACCAAGCATCTCCAGAAGCTGGAACGGGAAATGGGGACCAAGCTATTCAGCCGCAGCGGAAACAGCTATACACCTACCTTTGCAGGCCGCAAATATATGCAGTATGCCCGAAAGATCCTGCAGATACGACAGGACTGGGAAAAAGAGCTGAAAGATCTTACAGAAAATAATGAAGGAGAACTGAACGTTGCTTTCCCACTGATGAGGAGTACCTGTATGGTTCCTCAGATCATGACCTCTTTTTTTCAAAAATATCCTAAAGTAAAGGTCAATATCTTGGAAGAGGCATATTCCATCCAAGAAAAACTTCTTCTCAATGATCAGCTTGATTTTGGCATTTTCAATGAAGTACATAAACACCCTAAGCTGGAATACGAACTGCTGAAAAAGGAAGAGATCCTTCTGATCATGCATCCGGAGCACCCATTGGCTGCTGCCGGCAGTGTATCCACTCACAGCATATACCCGAAGCTTGATCTCTCACTTCTGGCAGAAGAGCCTTTTATCCTGCATTTTCCGGAACAGACTACCGGACAGCTTTCGCTGGAAGCATTGAAAGCTGCCCATATCAAGCCTTATGTGCCAATTCAGAGCCGCAACACAGAAACCTGCGTCAAGCTCTGCATGCAAGGACTTGGTATGTGTTTCACCCCGGAAACTTATGTCCAAAATATGGACCTCCCTGTAAAACCAGCCTGTTTTTCCATTGGTGAAGATGGGGTTTTCAGCACACTGACAATTGCGTACCGAAGAGGTACCTATCTTCCACAGTACGCCCGGGATTTTATATGTACTGCGAGGAATGTCCTGTAGGGTTTTGATCTACATATGTTGAAGCAAAAGATCTTCTGTTCAGAAGGAATGTTTTTGTTGCATTATTCTGAATATTCCTGTAAAATCAGCACAATAATCAAAACTTAAGAGCGTAACGTACAAGGGCGTACAGCACATGTTTCCTATGTCGGTACTGCCATTGCTCTTGGTGATCCCGGTACATTCCTTGGATGGGCATATTATGGCGAGCGATGCGTGGAGTATTTTTCCGGTAAAAAGGGACTCATCCTTATCGTGTGCTGTTTATAATACATCCTGCGCTTTCATCTCTTCGGACACAGCAATATATTCTTTGCTGTTTTCCACGATGCCAAGCTTCTCTTCCCAGGTAAGGTTTCGTTTGATCCTGGCCGGACTTCCCATTACCAGAGAGCCATCCGGGATCACCGTATTCTTAGTCACAAGGCTTCCGGCTCCTATGATACAGTCATTTCCGATTCTTGCACCATCCAGGATCACGGCTCCCATTCCGATCAGTGTCCGGTCTCCGATGGTACATCCATGGATCACCGCATTATGTCCCACAGTAACGTTGTTTCCGATATGGACCGGCATGTTGTGGCTCACATGAATGGTACAGTTTTCCTGGATATTGGTTTCTTCTCCGATCACTACCGGCGCATCATCTCCGCGGATCACCGCATAATATAATACACAGCTGTCACGGCCGATCGTTACATTTCCAAGGATCACAGATTGCTTTGCGATCCTGGCACCTTCTGCGATCTTTACATTTTTATAATTCATTTTTCCTCCTGAATCTGCTTTTTTTTCTGTACAGAACCCTGGTATATAATCTGACTATAGACTCTGTGCACAACAGCAATTTTAATATTTATACTGACTTTTTAACCCATATTATATTTCGTCCGGATCACAATATCTGTATACTGGTATTCCTTTTCCGGTGCCTTGCTGTCAAAGAGAAGCTGGAACAAAATAATCACCGGAGAATGTCCCTGTACAGCCGCATCCTGACCGATAAGGAAATTGATCGTCCCCTCTTTCAGCCATTTCAGATTTTCTTCCAGGAAATCATTGGCGATCACATGCATGGTTTTATCCTTTCCAAGCTTCTGCAAGGTCTGGCAGACACCCTTTACACCATGACCCGTAATATAGATCCCGGTCAGCTCCGGATAAAGCTCCAGAAGTTCTTCCACGATCTTGGATGCCACCCATTCGTCATCATAAGAATACCTTATATCCACGATCTCGATTCCCGGAAAGCTTTCTTTAATCTCTGTCGTAAATCCTTTCTGCCTGCTGATCAGACCAGGATTGGGCAACCTGTCCGGAAATTATGGCAACCTGCCCGTTTCCCGCCTGTCATCTCCCACATCAGGCCTGCTGCAGTACGACCGGCCTGAAAGGTATCCTGTCCCACAAAGCATAACCTTTTTGTATCTTCCAGATCCGCATTAAAGGTAACTATCGGAATTCCATACTCTTCCTGATACTGATCGATCCTCGCTCTCAAAAGCTGATCCTCTGATGGAGTCAACGCGATTCCATTAAACCCCTTTTCCCGGAGTTCTTCCATTGCAGCCATTACTTTTTCCGGTTCCACGCCTTCGATCTCATAGAGCTTTACTGTTCCGCCAAAGCTCTCCACTTCTTCTTTTGCTTCCAGGACTCCCTTTAAAACCTGCTGCATAAAAGGAGTCTCCATATACTGAAGGATCACACCGATACGGATTTTCCTCTTTGCCATGGCAAGGGCACGACCGGCACGGCTGGGCTGATATCCCATCTCCCGGGCGATCCTTTTGATCCTTTCCTCTACTTCCGGGCGGATACGGCCTCTGTTGTTCAGTGCCCTGTCCACAGTGCCTCTTGAAACTCCTGCTGCTTCCGCAATCTGTTGTAATGTTACTGCCATATTTTACCCTCCAAAACCTCTCCTGTGTGCTTTGTGTTCACGTGCACGCTCTTTTATCCCATTATACACATTTACACTTTCTCAGGCAATCCCTGATTTCATTATTTTTATAATTTTCCTTTACGATCAGACAGGCCCGTCATAAACAGGTGCATTCCCTCAGCCAAAAATGCTTCCGAAAAAATCTCCGGAAGCATTTTTATCATTGCAAAACAGATCCCTTTGTCAGTCCAAAAGCTCCTGTACCATCTCGGGGGTAAAGGTTACAGCCTTCACATGATCCACCTCGATCTGATACAGAGCATTGGCCGCAATATGCTCCGCAGCCTGCTCCAGATCACGGATTCCTGTGGTATCTTCAAATTTCTTAATTACTGCGTCCAGCGCCTCATCCGTTACGATACATTCTTCCTGTTTCAGCTCATACGTTTCAGAACCTTGGGAAGCGCAAATCTGGAAAAGATGATCTTCTTTTCCTCCGGTGTGTAATCCGGAATATCGATTACTGCAAAACGTGACATCAGAGGTGCGCTGATCTGTGCCTTATCATTGGCTGTGGCAATAGGATAGACACCAACTGTCGGAACCATACATTCCATATAGTTATCTGTAAAACCAAGGTTATCCAGCAGTGTCAGAAGCACGTCTGCCGGATTTCCGTTTCCTTTACCTGATGCAGCCTTGTCAAGCTCATTGATGATAAATACCAGATTGGATTCTCCTGCCATGGAAAAAGCCTCCATGATGATTCCAGGTTGGCATTTGCATAAACACGAGAGCTTCCTGTAAGCTGTTCCGGATCATTGATCGAACTCATATCCAGGGTTGTCCACGGCATTTTCAGGATTCTTGCAACTGCATAAGCGATCTGAGATTTACCGGTACCTGCCGGTCCTACAAGAAGCAGTCCGTAAGCAGGAAGTGTATGAGTACGGTTGATCTGAATGATCGTCTCAATGATCCTCTGTTTTACACGCTCCATTCCATAAAGCTCCTCATCCAGGATACGGCGTGCTTCCTTCGGATCAATAGACTCAAAATAATTATGCTTCCACTGAATATTCATCATGATGGAAAGTGCTCTCTGGGCATGGCGTCTTTCCTCCTGAGAAACCTCATGAGAACGGGCAACTGCCAGATTTCTTCTTGCCCAGAGACGGATATTATCCGGCATAGTCTTTCCGGCACAGTTCATAAAGTCGGTGATACTCTGAATACTGGTAAGCTTCATATCGTCACCGTCTTCTTCCTCCTCATCGTTCTCATTTTCTTCTGCCGGCGCACTGCTTGCAAACAGACGCTCGATCATAAACTGAAGAAATCCGTCCTCAGCAGAAAGCTTGGTGCCTCCGCCAAAAGCGATCTCGCGGATTTTGTAAACGGCATATCCTTCTTCTGTATTCTGTCCTGAAAGACGGATGTTGATATGATTTTCTCCGAGCCATTTGATCAGGCTTGTAAAACGGGAATCGATCTTCAGGATGTCTGCCGGAAAAACACCGTCCTCTTCCTTAAACTCAAATGCAGTCTGCTTCGCAGGATTGGAAAAATATCCGCAGGAATGATGTTTCCACTCTCTTTTGCTGTTATCCAGGATCAGCACCGGTTTCTCCGGTGTGGCTTTTGTTTCATTGGAACGAAATGTTGTATATGTGCACTGGCTTTTTGTCTCTTTTTTATCTGCCGGCGCTGCGCTGAAATCAAAAACTGGCATATTTTTTACTCCTCTTTCTCTGAAAAATATCTCCATTCAGTTTATCATGGATTGGAAATCTCAACAACTGCTGATATAATTTTTTATGCATTTTTTGTATTCGTCATTTTTCCGTAAGTTGTTTAAACAATTTTGCAGTTTGCCGATTGACACTGCCTGTAAACTATGTTATCGTGCAATCATGTCTGCTTTCATTTTTACAAAAGCTGACACAGTTACCATGTATGTGATTTACTGTTTTTCACATCATTGTAATTGTATTTTTTTGGGAGGAGGAAATGAGAAATCAACTTTCACAGCGGGATGATTTTTATCCACAGATTGTTAAGCTCGTCATCCCCATCATCATTCAGAATCTGCTAAGTGCAGCGGTCAATTCCGCCGATGTTATCATGCTGAACTTTGTAGGTCAGTCATCCATCTCCGCAGTATCCCTGGCAGCGAATTATTCCAATGTCCTGTTTATGGTTTATTACGGTCTTGGTACGGGAGCCACCCTGCTTTGTGCCCAGTATTATGGAAAGGGAGATTACAAAGCCATTCAGATCATCGAGGGAATCGCTCTTCGTTTTTCCATGATCATCTCTGTTCTCGTGGCACTCGTTGCATTTACCATGCCACAGATGATGATGAAACTGTTCACCAACGATCCGGAGCTTCTGGCCATTGGTTCTTCCTATATCCGCATTATGGGTATCACCTATATCTGCTGGGGTATGACGGAGGTTTATCTGGCTGTTCTTCGAAGCATTGGACGGGTGACTACCAGCATGGCGATGAATATGCTGGCCTTTGGACTGAATATCCTTTTGAATGCGACTTTTATCTTCGGATTGTTCGGAGCACCCAAGCTTGGTGCTACCGGTGTGGCTATTGCTACTGCACTTTCCAGAATGATCGAGCTGATCGCCTGTTTTATTGTTTCTGCTTTCAGCAAAAATGTCCGACTGGATCTCCGATGTATGTTCACAAAAAACAAACTGCTGTTCAGTGATTTCGTGCGGCTTTCCCTGCCGGCTCTTGGTAATGATATTTCCTGGAGTATTGGTTTTTCCATGTACTCTGTGATCCTGGGGCATCTTGGTACGGATGCGGTTGCTGCCAATTCTCTGGTTGTAGTAGTCCGTAATATCGGCTCTGTTTTCTGTTTCGGTATTGCCAGTGCAGGAGGTATCCTTCTAGGCAATGTTATGGGGCAGGGCGATCTGGAACGTTCCAGGCGTTATGCTTCCAAAACACTGAAGCTTACTGTTATTGCAGGTTTTTTGGGCGGACTTATCGTTCTTGCCATCACACCGTTTGTAATGAGATTTGCGTCCCTGACACCCACTGCCATGCATTATCTGAAATATATGCTTCTGATCAACAGCTACTATATTATGGGGTCTGCCGTAAATACAACCCTGATCGCCGGTGTGTTCCGGGCAGGTGGTGATACAAAGTTTGGTCTGATCTGTGATACCATTGATATGTGGGTATATGCAGTACCCCTGGGATTTTTTGCTGCTTTTGTACTGAAGCTGCCGGTTATGTGGGTGTATTTTCTGCTCTGTACGGATGAATTTGTGAAGTGGCCATGGGTGATCAAAAGGTATCTTAGTGGGAAGTGGGCTAAGAATATTACCCGCGAGAATATATTTGAAAATAAATAGAATACAGAAACATTTTAGACGGCTGGAATCTGCGTTATTTTTCAAAAATTCGCTGTTTGAGCGAAGCAAGTCTCGGACTTTTGGAAAATAACTTTAGCAGGTTCCAGCCGTTCGTTACTCAACTACCGCTGCAGTCCTTCTATCACCATCTCTGTCAGACGCACAACACTTTCCTGTACCTCCCGGATCTCCTTCTCAGAAATACCATCCTTATGAAATCCCCCGGTGCAAACCACTCTCTTTCCCAGCTTTTTCGAAACCTTCTCCGCCATCCACCGGCAGATCACCTCGTCCTTATGTCCCGGAAAATTCAAAACTGAAGAAGTCGCACTCACAGAACCATCCCCTGTCAGAGACACTCTCGGTTCCGTCTGCACCACACATCCCAGATGAGGTCTCTCTCCGCCTTTCAGACAGATAAGCACATCCTCTCCGACAAATGCAGCACTGACCTCCAGCTCACAGTCTGCAGTCTCCACACACTCCATTACAATCCATTCCATCTGCGATACTCCTTTGCTTCAATTCCAAACGGTTCCAAAAGCTTTGCCGCAATATGATACACCATATCATCAATGCTCTCCGGTTTATGATAAAACGTCAGTATCGGCGGAATGATCCGCACTCCCGGAAGCATGGAAAGCTCATAAAGATTTCGGAGATGAATCCCGCTTAACGGTGTTTCTCTGGCTGCCAGCACCAGTGTTCTCTGTTCCTTGACCGTCACATCTGCCGCACGCAGAATAAGATTATCCGCATAGCCACTGTGGATCCCCGCGATCGTCTTCATGCTGCAGGGCACGATCAGCATCCCTTCTGTTTTGAAAGAACCACTGGCCGGTTTTGCCCCGATCTCTCCCGGTGCACATACATGATCTGCCAATCGTTTCACATCCTCCGGTTCCAGCTCCGTCTCCTGGCGAAGAGTCAGCTCTGCACTGGAACTCATGATCAGATAAGACTCAAAATCCGGATTCTCCCGGATGATCTCCAGACATTTTACAAGGAGCGGCAGGCCGCTTGCACCTGTCGCACCAACTATAATTCTCTTTTTCATTTTTTCAGCCATTTCTCCGGATCCAGTTCCATAAAACGGGCTCTGTGAAAATCTTCCTTCAGATCATAAGGCACCGTACAGTCAAAAATAGTCTTGCATGCAATTCCATGATCACGGATACTTGGAGAAAATGCAGGATCATTGGACGGATCAAGAGGATGACAACGAACACCCGGATGGTGATCACATCCACATCCCCCTGGAATCTCGTATTCATCGCCCAAAGTACGTCATTCATATCAAAGCAGTCCACATCTTCATCTACCAGAAATACATTTTTCAGCTCACTAAAGGCAGAAAATGCAAGAAGTGCAGCCTGACGCTGTCTTCCCTCATCACTTTGAGAAAGCTTTTTAAACTGAAGGACAGCCATATACTTTCCACCTCCGGCACTGCTGCAGTATACGTTCTGAAGTCTTCCAGGCATTGCTTTTTCCACCATGCCATAGATGCTGGCCTCTGTAGGGATTCCCGCCATGGATACGTGCTCCTCACTTGGCCCGATACAGGTCTGCATGATCGGATTTTCACGATGTGTCACTGCTGTAACCTTGATCAGCCAGCACTGATCACTTGCAGGCCCTGTATATCCCGGAAACTCCGGCATGGCGTATCCGGTATTGCTGTTCTGATCTTCCTTTACACGCACACCAGGGATCACTTCTCCCTCGATCACGTATTCCGCATTGGCGATGGCACGCTGGTTAACGGTTAAACATTTACAGAGTTTCACCGGCTCTTTGCGCAGTGCACCGGCTACAGACAGCTCATCATACCCCAGTGGTGTTGTAGGCGGCTCAAAACAGGAACCGATCTCAATAGCAGGATCAACTCCGATACTGATAGAAATAGGCAGCCTTTGTCCCAGCTCCTCAGCACGCTCTGCCATTGCTCCGATATGTCTGGCACCAGGTGTAAAGAAAATGGAAAGCTCATCTTTTCCCTGAATGCAGAGACGGTGAATGGTCACATCGTGAACTCCAGTATCCGGGTGTGTGGCGTAGCACATGCCAAGTGTGATATACGGGCCCGCATCATCCGGTGTGTTCGTTGGCGCAGGAACCAGCTTATAGAGGTCAAAATCCGGATCTGCTGCCTTATGCACCACCTGCTGACACGGTGCATCGCCTTCAAGATCGACCGGTGGAATTGGATTCTCCACGCTTTTGCAGAGCATCTTTCCAAGATTTTCCGGCTGAGTGTCAAGTAAAGCAGCAACTCTTTTTCTGCTTGCCAGAAGACCGATAGCTACCCTTGCATCCGGATGTCCTTTTATACGATTAAAGATCATGGCAGGTCCTTCCTTTGTGGGACGCTTCACCGTTCCACCGGCTCCTACATAACGATATACCCCTGCAAGCTCTGCCATCGGATCAACTTCCACCTCTGTTTCGATCAGCTGGTTCGGCATCTGCTCCAGAAGTGCCAGGCACTTCTCAGATCTCTTACTTTTTCTGCCATAAAAACCTCCTGCATTATCTTTATTTTTTCATATTATTTTATCTCTTTTTAATATGGTGAATCAATTCTTTCTATGATATAATTGTTTCCAATATGGAATGATTCGTCACTATTTTCTAAAAGGCAGGTGTTACCATGACTCTTGAACAGATCGACTATTTTATCTGTACAGCTCAATCCCGGACTTTTTTTGATGCTGCAGAAGCTATGCATATCTCCCAGTCCTCCCTTTCCAAGCAGATCATGAAACTGGAAAAAGAACTGGAGCTTACCTTATGGGACCGCAGCAAGCGTACTGCTGTGCTTACTCCTGAGGGAGAGTTTTTTTACAAAGAAGCACTTAAGATTTCCAGACAGTATCATCGTTCTCTGGAAGCAGTGTACCATTTTAAGGATAGTAAGCTCCAGGCACTTCATATTGGAACACTTCCTTTTCTTTCTCAGTACCATCTTACTTCTGTGATACACAGTTTTTGTGATACACACCCGGAGCTTTCCTTTTCTCTGAAGGAGGTGGAAGACGAAGAACTTCTCTCCGGTCTTGAAAAAGACATTTTTAATCTGATCTTTGTACGAAAACATATGATAGACCCGGAGCTCTATACTTTTCACGCTCTCACAGAAGACCGTCTGGTTGCTGTTTTTCCTGAAGCTCATCCTTCTGCGTCCAAAAAATCGGTCACTCTTTCTGAACTGAAAAAAGAGACTTTTATCCTGATGCCTCCGCACACTTCCATTTACCGTTTCTGTATGCAAAGTTTTCATAATGCAGGGATCCACCCTCAGCTTCTGCGTACTGCCCGTGCAGAATCTATTGTCAGCGCAGTGGAAATTGGCGAAGGATCAGTCTCCTTACAGAAAGCAGCTTTCAGTTCTTTCGTCAGCCTTCACTTGTTGCTGTCCCGATTAATGGACTGGAAAAGCTATCCGTTGGAATTGCCCATAAAAAATATGGCTCTCACAACCTCTGCAGAATGTTTTCTGCAGTTTGTGAAAAGCCATATGTAAGATATTTTTTCTATAATCCAAGCATCATTCCCACACCATGTACCGCAAATGCAACGATCCATGCAGTGGCACACTGTACTGCTACAATACCAGCGGCAGCTCTTACAGTTCCCATCTCCCGCCGCACAGTTGCAATAGCTGCAACACAGGGTGTATAGAGCAAGGTAAAGATCAAAAATACGTAAGCAGTAAACGGCGTAAACAAATCCTGAAGCAATGCCGTATTTCCGCCCAGAAGAACTGTCAGCGTAGACACAACACTCTCTTTTGCCATAAAGCCAGTGATCAATGCAGTGGATACTCTCCAGTCACCAAAGCCCAGCGGTGCAAAAAGTGGTGCCACGATGCTTCCGATCTGTGCCAGAAGGCTCTGATCTGTGCTGGCAACAAGGTTAAGACCTGCATCAAAATTCTGCAGGAACCACACGATCAGCGTTGCCGCAAAAATAATTGTAAACGCTTTCTGGATAAAGTCCTTCGCCTTTTCCCATATCAGCTGTCCTACACTTTTTGCAGAAGGAAGCCGGTAATTGGGAAGCTCCATTACAAACGGAACCGGCTCTCCCCTGTATTTCGTCTTTTTCAGGACCAGAGCATACAGGATCCCACAGAGAATTCCTGCAAAATAAAGGCTGATCATCACAACTCCTCTCCACTGCTTCGGAAAAAATGCACTGGTGAGAAGTCCGTAGATCGGAAGCTTGGCACTGCAGCTCATAAACGGCGTAAGCAGGATCGTCATTTTCCGATCACGTTCACTGGATAATGTTCTGGTTGCCATAATAGCCGGCACCGAACAGCCGAATCCGATCAGCATCGGCACAAAGCTTCTTCCGGAAAGTCCGATCTTTCGAAGAAGCTTGTCCATAACAAAGGCTACACGAGCCATATATCCGGTATCTTCCAGGATTGACAGAAAGAAAAACAAAGTAACGATCGTGGGAAGAAATCCGATCACGCTTCCGATACCGCTTAAAATTCCATCCACAACCAATGACTGCAGTACTGAGCTGACACCCGCTGTCTCCAGTCCCCTGCCAATAAGTGCAATTACCCAGTTCACGACCATGCTCATTCCGTCTGAAAGCCAGGCTCCCAGATAATTGAACGTCATCACAAATACAATGGCCATAATTCCCACAAAACAGGGAATTGCTGTATATTTTCCGGTAAGGATATGATCTATGGCGACACTTCGTTTATGTTCACGGCTTTCTGCCGGTTTTACCACAGTTTTCTCGCAAAGCTTTTCGATAAAATTGAAGCGCATGTTCGCAAGAGCTGCCTCACGGTCCAGACCGCCATCCTTCTCCATAACATGTACCAGACCATCAAGAACCTTTTTTTCACCTTCAGGCAAAGCCAGACGTTTTTCGATCAGAGAATCTTTCTCTACGATCTTCGTAGCTGCAAAGCGTACAGGAAGTCCTGCTTTTTTTGCATAGGGTTCGATCAGATGAACGGCTGCATGGATACATCTGTGAAGTGCACCTACCGGATCCTTCGGTGACTGATTGTCAGTACAGAAATCAATTCTTCCCGGTGCTTCTCTGTATCTTGCAACATGGACTGCATGATCGATCAGCTCATCAATTCCTTCATTCTTCGCTGCTGAAATAGGTACAACCGGAATTCCTAAAATCTCCTCCAGTTCATTGATCCGAACAGAGCCTCCATTTGCCTTACCTCATCCATCATATTTAAGGCCAGCACCATTGGGATTCCAAGTTCCATTAGCTGCATGGTAAGATAAAGATTTCTCTCAATATTGGAAGCATCTACAATATTAATGATTCCTGTCGGCTTCTCATTCAGCAGAAAATCTCTTGTTACGATCTCCTCGCTGGAATACGGGGAAAGTGAATAGATTCCAGGAAGATCCGTTACCGTTGCCTCCGGATGCCTCCGGATGCTTCCTTCTTTCTTGTCAACAGTTACACCCGGAAAGTTACCAACATGCTGATTGGAACCTGTCAACTGGTTAAAAAGAGTTGTCTTTCCACAATTCTGATTACCTGCCAGTGCAAACGTGATCGGTTCCCCCTTGGGAATCGTATCACCGATCCGGTTCTTACGATAATCTCGAGCCTTTCCAAGTTCTCCCACACCAGGATGAGCAATCGGCTGATGCCGTTCATTTTCTTTCTTCGTCTCCGTCATGGATTCGATTGATACGATCTCAATCTTTGCAGCTTCCGCCAACCGCAATGTCAGCTCATATCCGCGCAGCACAAGCTGTACCGGATCTCCCATAGGAGCTGTTTTACGAAGAGACACTTCTGTCCCCGGTGTAAGCCCCATATCCAGAAGATGATGTCTCAGCTCCCCCTCGCCACGAACACTGATGATTCTGCCACATTCTCCAGTCTTTAATTTGTCCAGTGTCATATTGTCACCTCATCATAAGTACAATTTACATGGTCAATACATACATCTGTATTATCCACTGGTATAAATGTAACACAATTTAAGTTGTTTGACAATAACTGATTAATATGATAAGTTTCGTATAAATAATGTTAATTCAAAAGTTATTTATCATTAACTTTTAATTATTTTCTCATTTTAGTGCAATTCGTATTTGATAAACAAGCACCTTCATCTTTTCTTGCAGACATACGATAACATGCATGTATATTCTCGTACTCAAAAAAGCACAGACGACATATTATTGTCGTCTGTGCTTTTTTATTGCTTTGAACCGCTTCGGTGAATCCTTACTCACCAATTAACCAATTGTACATTTCCTCATACTGACGTGCGGAATTATTCCAGGAAAAATCTGCAGCCATCGCGCGGTCTACCATTTTATTCCATTCACGTTTCTTGTCATAATATACACTCTCTGCATAACGGATCGTAGCAAGCATTTCATGTGCATTATAATTTACGAAGGAGAATCCTGTTCCGGTTCCCTCGAATTCATTGTACGGGACAACTGTATCCTTCAGACCACCGGTCTCTCTGACGATCGGAAGGGTTCCATAACGAAGGCTCATCAACTGGCTCAAGCCACATGGTTCGAACAGTGATGGCATCAGAAATGCGTCAGATGCTGCATAAATTCTGTGAGACATTGCTTCATCATAATAGATCTGTGCGGAAACCTTACCATGATACTTCCAGTCAAAATGACGGAACATATTCTCATAACGTTCCTCACCGGTACCAAGCGCAACGATCTGTACCGCATCCTGACACAGTTCATCCATGATATAAGCAATCAGATCAAATCCCTTCTGTCTGTCAGACGGGATACAATGCCGATCATCATAGCTTTCGGATCCTGCTCAAGTCCAAGATCTTTCTGAAGCTGTATCTTATTCTTGATCTTCTCTTTGCGGAAGTTCTTTGCATTGTAGTTTCTGGTGATATTCGGATCTGTCTCCGGATTGAATTCATTGTAATCAATACCATTTACAATACCGCGCAGGCTGTTGGCTCTCGCATTGAGAAGTCCGTCCAGCTTCTCACCATAAAACGGTGTCTTGATTTCTTCTGCATAGGTATTACTTACTGTGGTAATGGCATCTGCAAATACCATACCGCCCTTCAGGAAGTTTGCGTCCTTGTATGCTTCCAGTTTATCCGGTGCAAAGTAGTAATCGGAAAGGCCTGTGATATCCTTAACAGTCTTAACATCCCATACACCCTGAAATTTCAGGTTATGTATTGTCATAACAGTCTTGATTCCACGGAAGAATTCATTCTCCTGGAAAGAATCGTGAAGGTAAACCGGAACAAGTCCTGTCTGCCAGTCATGACAGTGAATGATATCCGGTCTGAATCCGATCACTGGAAGAACCGATAACACAGCTTTGGAAAAGAAAGCAAATTTCTCAAGATCCCATGGTGCACTGTCATATGGTTTCGGACCGCTGAAATAATATTCATTGTCGATGAAGTAAAACTGGATGCCGTCATACTGCATCTGCATAATACCTACATAGCAGTTCTTAAATCCCAGATCCATATAAAAATGGGTCACATACTCCATTTTGTCTTTCCATTCCTGTTTCATGCAGGCATATTTAGGTAAGATCACGCGGATATCAAAATATTTTTTGTCAAAGCACTTAGGCAGTGAGCCGGCAACATCAGCGAGTCCTCCTGTTTTGATAAAAGGTACTGCTTCTGATGTAGCAAACAGAATTTTTTTCATCTGTATTCCCCTCCCTGGTACACCCGTTTTTATTTATGATTATACTCCAAAATTCATCTAATTTAAAGACCGATTTTTATATTCCAGTCTGATTTTATCTGCGATCAGTGCTATAAATTCAGAATTCGTGGGTTTCCCTTTTCCGGTGCTTACAGTATATCCAAACAATTCATCAATGGTATCCATCTTTCCCCGGCTCCATGCCACCTCGATCGCATGTCGGATCGCCCGCTCCACTCTGCTCGGTGTTGTCTGATGGCGTTTCGCAATGGTTGGATATAATACCTTGGTAATGGAATTGAGCATTTCTATGTCATTGACAGACAAAATGATCGCATCCCTTAAATACTGATACCCTTTGATGTGTGCCGGAACTCCGATCTCATGAATGATATTCGTCACATCGGTTTCCAGATTCCTCTCCGGCTGAGGCTTTTTGGTTTCTGTGATACCTGGCCTTGCAATCTCCCGCACTCTTCTGTCCCCGATCTTCCGAATATGTTTGATCCGGTTTAAAAGTGTAGTGTTGTCAAAAGGCTTCAAAACATAATAGTCTGCTCCAAGACTGAATGCATCCTCTGTAATCCTCTCCTGTCCAATTGCAGATAATACGATAAACACTGGAACTTTTTTTGACATTTGCGTTATGGGAAAATTTCTCCATAACGGAAAGACCGTCCATCTTCGGCATAATGATGTCGAGAATTACCACATCCGGCTCCTTATCTTTGATTATGTTACAGATTTCTTCTCCGTTGTGTGCTTTTCCGACCAGTTCAAGGTCTTTATCTTCTTCGATCATCTGACCGAGCATGTCTGTCATTTTCGCGTTATCATCAGCAATTGCAACATTTAATTTGTCCATGAGGACCCTCCTAACTTCTATCTCCTTGGGTTTCCAGACATACCCCCCGTCACCACGGCAGTAACCGACACTGTTAGCTGCCTGCGCTTTCCCCTTGCTGGCGACAAAATTATTATAGTAGAAATCCCGTAGTAAAATCAAGATAAAAGTAGTTATTTTATCACACTTTCGTACGATATTTTTCGACATTTTTTCTCTTATATATCACAAAATTCACCAAAATGCAGGTATTTCAATCTGTATCCGGCATTTTTCCCCATATAAAAAAGAGGCACTTTTCCCGGACTTTTTCCATGTTTTTTGTGCCTCTTTCCTCAACTGCAGATTATGCATTGCCTGTCATATTTTCAATAAAAATCCCATATCCGCCGGTAGAATCCTGCACGAATACATGAGTCACGGCACCAAAGAGTTTTCCATTCTGGAGCACAGGACTTCCAGACATTCCCTGAACGATCCCACCTGTTTTTTCCAGGAGTTCCTTATCTGTGATCTGGATCACGAAGCTTTTATTAGAATCCTCATGGTTCATATCGATCCTGGTGATCTCTGCGGCATATTCTTTTACTTCGCCGTCTGTGCAGCAGAGAACAGATGCGGTCCAATTTTCAGATCCTGTTTGTAACCTACAGGAAGCTTCTTCAGATCCAGATTTTTCACCTGGTCAGCATCCACAGTTCCAAAAATACCGTTTTTACTGTTTTTGGAAATCTCACCCAGAATATTACCGGCTTCGTATCGGATCAGACCGGATAGTTCTCCGGGATTTCCCTTTTCTCCTTTCCGAATCCCCAGGATCTGGGCATTGTAAAGATTTCCATCTGCGATGCTTAAAAGTTCGCCGGTATCCACATCGCTGATCCCGTGACCAAGAGCACCGAACTCTCCATTTTCATCCACATAAGTCAGAGTTCCGATTCCCTGTGTATCGTCCCTCACCCAGATCCCAAGCTTGTATTTTCCTTTCTCATCTTTCACCGGAGTCAGGGACAGGGGAATCGTCTCTTTTCCCCGGCGGACTTTCAGCGTCACAGATCCTCCGCAAAGATCTGCCATATCCTCCAGAAGATCCTGCTTACACTGGATCCGGTTCTGATCAAAAGCCACAATATAATCTCCCGGCTTTACAATGTCCCGGGCCGGTTCTTCCATCTCGCCACTTTCCGAAAGGATCTCGCCTGTATCAATGATCAGAACTCCTTTCGTCTGCATATAAATGCCTACTGCATCTCCGCTTGCATATACTTCTTTCGCAGTTATATTTTTCACTTTCACATCCTTAAAAGGAATCACTCCCAGGAGTCTGCAGTGTAACTTATAGCTGTCTTTCCCTGAAACTGTAATAGCATCATCAAGCTGATAAAAGGTCGCTTAAGAATACTAGCTACTTCCCGGCTGTCCTCATGATCCACCAGGATCTGATCCGGGATCTTCCTGTCCAGAAGCCGGTATCCCAGCCATCCCATCAGAATCAGATCTAGCGCAAGAAATACAAGTAGCAAACATCGGTATTTTCTTTTTCTGTTCATCTTACGTCACATCCTTTGTAATTTTCTGATACAAGCAAATCCCCTCCACTGCTTATTGCTTTTCGCAATTGAAGCAGGGGACTGACTTGATTCGGTTAAAAAAGAGGACTGACCTTTCGGCCGTCCTCTCTTAGTATGTAACGTATAAATTATTTCAGTCTTGTATTTTTTTGTTGCTGTGCCAATTCCTTCATCTCTCTTGCATTTCCAAGAACAGCTGGAGTGATCTGGCACCGCCCAGAAGTCTGGCAAGCTCACGGACAGATTTCTCTCCTTCCAGAGGATGGATCTGGGTGATGGTTTCAGTTCCCTCTACATGTTTCTCGATCTCAAAATGGGTATCTGCCATTGCGGCGATCTGTGGAAGATGTGTGATACAAAGCACCTGCCTGTGCTGTCCGATCACTGCCATTTTTTCAGAAACCTTCTGTGCAGTACGCCCACTGATCCCTGTATCGATCTCATCGAAGATCAGTGTATCAATCTGATCTTTATCTGCAAGGATTGCTTTGATGGCAAGCATGATTCTGGAAAGCTCACCACCGGATACGATCTGTCCCAGCGGTTTTCTGCTCTCACCTGGATTTGTGGAAATCTCATATTCCACCGAATCATAACCATTATCTGTATAATTTTTTCTGCGGTCAAAACGGATAGAAAAATCCACATCCTCAAAATTCAGTTCCTTCAATCCTTCGATAATCTTTTCATCCAGCTGTTTACTGTATTTTTTCCGGATTTCTGAAAGTTCATACGAAGCTTCCTCAAGAATCTTTTCTGCCTGCATAAGTTTTTCTTTCAGTAACCGGAAATTTTCTTCGAATCTTTGAAGTTTTTCTAATTTTTTCTGCTGTTCCTTCTGATAAGACAAAATTTCCTGGATCGTCTGTCCATACTTTGCCTTCAGATTATTGACCAGATCCAGTCTTTTTTTCTGTTTCAAAAAAAGTTTCTTCGTCAAAAGTAAGACTATCCATATAAGAGGACAGATCACGGCAGAAGTCACCGAGAAGTGAATCGATTTCCACAAGAGCTTCCTGTAAAGGTGCAAGATCCTTATCGTAATCTGCAATTCTTGAAAACTCTTTCAAGGCATTTCCGGTCATATCTGCGGCGCCTGTTCATATCCGGTCATCCCACGGACATTTGTGCTGTTTCCATGATCCTTCTGGCATTGCTCAGCTTCCGGTAGCGGTCCTCCAGTGTTTCGTCCTCTCCCGGAATAAGAGCTGCCTCCTCGATCTCATTGATCTCAAATTCCAGAAAGGCTTTTTCACGGTTGCGCTGTTCCTCATCATATCCAGTGCTTTCAGCTGATCCACACAGTCCCGATACTCCTGATAAGCTTTCCGGACCTTCTCTCTGGCAGGAAGGATCTGTTCTTTTCCGTATACATCCAAAATAGCCAGCTGGCGGTCTCCATAAAGAAGTGACTGATGCTCATGCTGTCCGTGAATGTCCAGAAGACAGGCTGCTGCGGCTTTCATCTGGCTGACAGTACTTGTCTCTCCGTTGATCTTGTTGATACTTCTGCCGTCCATGATCTTACGGGACATCAGCACCTGTCCGTCTTCCGGATAGATGTCAAGCGCCGCAAGGGACTCTCTGGCTTTCGTGTTTTCAACCTGAAACAGCAACTCTACCAGGGCATAGGAAGCATTTTCACGAATCATGCTTCTGGAAGTTTTTCCACCCAGGATGAGCTGTATGGATCCTAACAGAATGGATTTTCCGGCTCCGGTCTCACCGGTTAAGATATTTAAGCCCGGTCCGAATTCCACCTCTGATTCCTCTATCAGTGCAAGGTTTTTTACATGCAGATGTACTAACATTGATTTCCTTTCTGGTATAAAGCATTTACATATTCTGTCATTTTATTTTCCTCTGGATAAGATCCCACCAAGCTTCTGAACTACACCCGGTGCCTGTTCAGAAGTTTTCACCACACACATAATGGTATCATCTCCGGCAATACATCCCAGGATTTCCGGCCATTTCATGGCATCAAGAGCTGCTGCTGCCGCCATGGCCATTCCCGGAATTGTTTTTACTACTACGATATTCTGTCCAATGTTCATAGCGATCACTGCATCTTTCAGAACTCTGGAATATTTATCACTTAACACATCCGGTGTATGTTCTTCCAGAATCGCATATCTGGACTTTCCGTTGCTGCCTGCAACCTTTGTCATTTTCAGAGCCCGGATATCTCTGGATACGGTAGCCTGCGTAACCTTAAAACCGGCCTCATTCAGTCTTGCCGCAAGCTCTTCCTGTGTATCGATCTCGTACTGACGGATCAGTTCGATAATTTTTTCATGTCTTGCTACTTTCAAAATTGAACCTCCTGCATCAGCTGTTACTCATTTTCTGTCTCAGAACCTCCACAAAGCTCAGATGATTCAGCTTGAGGATTTTTGTCCTGACTGTGGCTTTCCGGATCACGATCCGGTCACCGGTGACCATGGATATCTGGGTATCCCCGTCAAAAGAGGCCACTGCTTTCTCAATGGTATTATGCCTTCCCTCACCGATCTCTACTGTAACTGCCTCTTCCCCGGAAAGAATGATACTTCGGGTGTTCATGGTATGGGGAGCGATGGGGGTCATGATCATCATACTGGCACTGGGAGAAACCACGGGACCTCCCGCTGACAGACTATATCCGGTAGAACCGGTCGGCGTGGAAATGATGATACCATCTGCATTGTACGAATTCATATATGCATCATTAACATAATTCTTGAAACGGATCACACGGAGATGTCCTTCTCTTCCGATCACAATGTCATTTAATGCGATATCTTTTCCAATAAGTTCTTCTCCCCGATAGATCTTTCCTTCCAGCATCATCCGATCTTCCAGCTCATAGTCATCTGACAGAAGCCGATTCAGAGCCGGATACACGGAATTTTTGTCCACCTCGGCAAGAAATCCCAGAGTTCCCAGATTGATTCCAAGAAGTGGGATATCCAGATGCACCACATCCCTTGCAGCCTGCAGAAGTGTTCCGTCTCCCCCCAGTACAATAATGCACTGTGTATCCTGCGGAATCCCTTCCGGATCTGTATAATGATACGGTCCTTCCATTTTTTCGGTGATCTTCTGCACATGACACCTGGCACCATGCTTCTCCAGATAGGCAATGATCCTATTAGAAAATGTCAGTTCTGGATCCTTGGCACTGTTTGGAATTATATAAAATCTGTCCATATTGCTTCAGTCCTTTCCAAACATCAATCCAGCTGTCCGTGGGCTTCCTTTACCACATCCTCTACGGATACGTCAAGACTCACAGGTACTTCTGTTCCTTCCGGATGTTTTTTCAGATGAAGGAGATATTCAATATTTCCCTCAGGTCCCTTGATGGGAGAAAAGGAAAGATGACAGGGCTCCATAGAAATACTCATGGCATAATCTCTGACTTTCTCAATAACTTCTTCATGGACCTTCGGATCACGGACAACACCTTTTTTTCCGACTTTTTCTCTGCCGGCCTCAAACTGAGGTTTGATGAGACATACGACCTCTCCGTCTTCTGTGAGAAGGTTTCTTACAGGAAGAAGTACTTTTGTAAGGGAGATAAAAGAAACATCGATCGAAGAAAATGCTGCCGGGCCTTCCAGATCTTCCGGTACTACATAACGGATGTTTGTCTTTTCCATACACACAACTCTCGGATCATTTCTGAGTTTCCAGTCCAGCTGTCCATATCCTACATCAATGGAATAGACTTTGACCGCTCCGTTCTGAAGCATACAGTCCGTAAAGCCGCCGGTGGATGCGCCTACATCCATGCACACCTTATCCTTCAGCGTCACACCGAAATTTTTCATGGCTTTTTCCAGTTTCAGACCGCCTTCTGCTGACATAGGGAAGGGTTTTTCCTCTTTACCTCCAGCTTGCACTCTACGCAAACATGGAACGGCCTTGTCTTCCTTCTG
>ENA-OQAZ01000283-OQAZ01000283.1-human-gut-metagenome-genome-assembly--contig:-NODE-283-length-28966-cov-5.326225_pt1 | contig 28966 bp, 30 predicted proteins | sample MGYA00242737_ERZ504531 | MGnify/ENA primary metagenome ERZ504531 (study PRJEB26092, sample SAMD00036244) | human gut metagenome | host: Homo sapiens | study: EMG produced TPA metagenomics assembly of... | reverse complement strand
GCTTAAGGAAACACAAAAAATGAGACAAGATAAATGAATATTTTAAACTTATAGTAATTTTGTAACAAGTTATGGATGGAGCTCTTTTCAATTAGAATACAGCGCACTTTTCAATTAGTATCTACAGCATATGGGATGTTCCTCGTATTTTTTGAGGATGGCAAGCGGAACCGGCAGCAGGGGGATGTTGCAGACAGAAGATGCCCGGTGTCTGCGCTCCAGTTTTACACGTCCTTTTCTGATCCACCAGTCACCGTTGTTGTCCTGTACGAGGTTGTCTTTTGTCAGTGTGGATACATCGGCGAAGGCCAGCCCGGTGAAGGCGGCGAAGACAAAGATGTCGCGTACCAGTGCCAGTCGGGGGATGGTGAATTCTTTCTCCATGATGCTTTTCAGTTCCGGATAGGTCAGGAATACGGGATCGGTTTCGTCCTGTGCCATCTTGTATCCGTAGAACGGATCCTTGCGCATCCATTCTTTGGCCAGGGCCATGTTTGTAATACGCTTGAAGCATTTCATATAACGGACAATGGTGTTCCGGCAAAGGCCGGCTTCCGTTTTTAGGAAAAGGTCAAACGTGGCAATAAAATCGGAATTCAATTCATGGAACGTAATGTCTTCTTTTCCGTAAAAGTCAGGAATGGCCTTTTGCAGCTTTTTCATCACGTTGATGTAACGGTTGATGGTTACAGGCGCGTAATCTATGTTTACTGCCTTTTTCATTTTTTCTATTTCTTCGTTCATTGTACCGAGCAGGGTACGCATTTCCGTCTCTTTTCCGAATACCCGTTTCAGAAGAAGTTTGGGCGTGATCAGTGCAAGTTCGAGCATCAGTTCCTTGTGCTTCTGTAAAGCCAGAGCACTGAGTTCTGCGATGTAGGCGTTCAGTTCTTTGGCAGTCCTGTCCTTTCCCTTGCTGCATCCTTTGGCGGAATCCCATTGTTTTGGCAGAACGCTTCGCTGTATTCTGGCCTCTTCGTAATGCCCGTCAATGGTTATACGCATAAGAATGGGTGCCTCACCGTTTTTCAGAAGTTTTGTCTTCAGAATGAAGAACAGGATGTTCATTGTTCCTTGTTTCATACTCGTTTCCTTTTAGTTGTTGGACATGTTTTACTTTGTCAACCGGAAAGGGGTGGAAGGGACGTCTTTTCGGTGGTTTTTTTATTTGAAGGATATGAAAACCACCGAATTTTTCCGGGAAAACCATCGGAATAGGAAAAACGGAACTTCCTTTGGAAATTTATATTTCCGGGATACGGCGTTTTTTTCTTTTCGTCCGATCTCTTTTTCACCACATTCAAGCAGGTCTGCAAAAGTACTCTTTAGCGCCTGAAAGATGATTGTGTAAATAGTTGAAAATAAGTGAAGTATAAAGCTGGTGGTGGTTTTTTAAAAGGGGGTGTGAAAAACCACCGAATGGGACATTTTTAAATTCTTAAATCTGCATTTTTTTGTAGGTGACAGAAATAAAAAAATCCCCCGAAATTGCTGAATTTCAGAGGATTTCAAGAGTGAAAAGTTCTTTCGAGTGGTGCCACCAGGAATCGAACCGGGGACACAAGGATTTTCAGTCCTTTGCTCTACCAACTGAGCTATGGCACCAAAATGGTTATCGGTAGAGCTTTTCACTTTGTAATAGAAGACCTCTCAGAAACTATTGTTTCTTGTTTGCGGTTGCAAAGGTAGGCATATTTTTTGATTCTACAAATTTTTTGCAAATTTTCTATGAAATTCTTTTTGATTTCAAAAAAATGCTTTACCTTTGCACTCGCAAAACAGAAACGGAATGTAGCGCAGTTGGTAGCGCACTACGTTCGGGACGTAGGGGTCGGGCGTTCGAGTCGCCTCATTCCGACATTGTAAAGGATAAGCCACTGAACTTCAGTGGCTTATCTCATTTTTAGCAAATCCGCCGGGACGAAATCGGGACACCCTATTTTATGGGTCAAATTCTATTCTCGGATTATGATGCTAACATCCTACCAGCCGAATATTTTTTGTGAAAGTATATAGGGAGGTAAGAGTTTTTCGTTATCTTTGCTCCCTACATGATAAAACTGATTTTATTTTCCTGTTAACCATTAGGATCATAAGATATACCTTCTTGATGATTTCTTTAAGTAAAAAATGAGAATTAATGAATATGAGAAATTTGTTTTTGACTTTAGCTTTCGGTCTATGTTCCGGCGTATTCGCCCAAAATACGACTGTTTTTGAATCTCCTATTATGGGGTGGAGCTCATGGAATACCTATCGGGTTCATATCAATGACACCTTAATAATAAGGCAAGCGGATGCTATGGTGCAAAAAGGACTGAAAGAAGTGGGCTATTCCTATGTGAATATAGATGACGGTTTTTTTGGATGGCGGGATGAAAAAGGAGTGATGCAAACACATCCCGAGCGTTTCCCGAACGGATTGAAGGGAGTGGCGGATCATATTCATTCTTTAGGATTGAAAGCCGGTATTTATTCGGATGCGGGAAGCAATACTTGCGGTTCCATCTGGGATAAAGATATGAACGGCATAGGTTCCGGTTTGTATGGACATGAATTTCAGGATGCCACGTTGTATTTTAAAGAGTGGGGATTTGATTTTATCAAGATTGATTATTGCGGAGCCGGTCAGGAATTGAATCTGGAAGAAGAAAAACGATATACCGAAATACGCCAGGCTATAGATAATCTGGGTTGCGGACATGTTTCTATTAATATCTGTCGATGGGCTTTCCCGGGTACTTGGGCTAGAAACCTTGCTCGTTCATGGCGAATCAGTGCGGATATCCGCCCGGAGTGGGGATCAGTAAAATATATCATCGATAAAAATCTTTATCTGTCTGCCTATGCGGGAGAAGGTCATTATAATGATATGGATATGTTGGAGATAGGTCGAGGGCTAAAACCTGAAGAGGAAGAGGTACATTTTGGAATGTGGTGTATCATGAGTTCACCTTTGTTGATAGGATGTGATCTGACAACCATTCCGGAGACGTCATTAAAACTGTTGAAAAATAAAGAACTGATAGCTTTGAACCAAGACCCTTTAGGATTGCAGGCATACGTAGTTCAGCATGAAAATGAAGGGTATGTGTTGGTGAAGGATATAGAACGAAAGCGTGGTAATGTACGTGCGGTTGCTTTATACAATCCTTCGGATACGATTTGTAGCTTTACAGTTCCGATGAATATTTTGGAATTAGGAGGAAAGGTTAAGGCACGCGATCTGGTGAAACACCAGGATTTACCGGAGATAAAAGGGGGTGTTCTGAATCGAGAATTACCTCCATAGTGTGCTGATTTTACGTATGGAGTCCGAGAAGAGATTGGAAGCGACTGTTTATGAAGCGGAATGGGCTTATCTGCCTTGTTTCAATGATTTGGGAAAGACTCCGAAAAGCATCGTATATGCTCCGTTACATGAAGCATCCGGAGGCATGAAGGTAAGTTATCTGGGAGGGCGGAAAGAGAATTTTGCAGAATGGAAAGAGGTGTACAGCGAGCAGGGCGGTGAATATGAAATGACTATCCGCTATGTGCCTAAAGCAGACCGTAAGCTGGAAGTCTGTGTGAATAATGAAAAAAGGATTCTTCTTGATTCGCTGTCGGCGGATGAGACTCAAAAGATAGCTTCGATTACTGTTCCGGTGCATTTGAAGGCAGGGAATAATAAGATACGTATGGGAAGCTCATTTTGCTGGGCTCCAGATATAGACTGTTTTACTTTGAAAAAAGTAAGTGAGTAGGCTGATAAGATCTATCTTCTTGAAGTACCACTTTGATAAAAAGTAAGAATATGAGTGTAACAAATGTCACCCGTGAGGAATTGTGGGCAAAGCAACATTTGTCTTGCAAAAACATGGATTATGCGGTATGGGAACGGGATAAATCCATGCTCCAGAAGTTGTCCAGAATCAATGGCGGCTGTTCTTTCGTGGTGGATGTATATAAAGGATGTTATGCGTATGCTTCTACGGGTTTTGTCGATTGGTTGGGGTATGACAGGCACAAGATAGAAACATTGGAAAAACAGGGTGATTATCTGGAGTCACGTATTCATCCGCATGATCGTTCCCAATTGGAAGACTTGCAAGTCAGGCTGGGGAAGTTCATTTATAACCAGCCTTTTGAACATCGGAATGACTATTGTAATGTGTATAGTTTCCGTATACTCAATGCTCGTGGAAACTATGTGCGTGTAACAAGCAGGCATCAAGTTTTGGAACAGAGCCATGACGGAAAAGCATGGCTCATTATAGGGAATATGAGTATGGCTCCCGGTCAGAAAGAATCAGAACAGGTGGAATGTACTGTGCTGAATCTGAGAAATGGAGAAATGTTTTCACCCGGTGTTGTGATAATGAATCCGGCTTTCGGTCTTACCGGACGTGAAATGGAGATATTACGCCTCATCCAACGAGGATTCTTAAGCAAAGAAATTGCCGATAAATTATGTATCAGTATTCATACCGTCCATATTCACCGGCAAAATCTGTTGCGTAAGCTGGGAGTACAAAACTCTTTGGAGGCAATACGCCTAGGACAGGAGTCGGGGCTGTTAAGCTGATGCCCGATTTCATCGGGTCAAGGCATCCATTCTACTACTCCTGTAACAGGATGCTGCTTTCTCCATTCCTTAAATCCGCTATAATCCCGCACCCCATCCCGGATGACTGCCTGATAATACTCCACTCCGATGATTTTCTCGGTTTCCGGTGTTTCATATTTTAATCTTAGAATAGTTTCCCGTATTTCATCGGTCATAATTTCCGAAATGCGTTGGGCTACCTTTTCAAAATAACCGTCATAACGTGAACCTTCCCGGATGTGAATCATATCCATCTGCCAAAGTTCATTTTCTTCATTTTGATACCATGCATGCCATTCGATACAGGCTTCGGCAGTATGCAGCAGATTAGCGCATTCTATTCTTTTGATGGACGGATTCTCAGCTAGTCTGGCCATTGCCTGAAAGCTGTCCGTCAGGTTTAAGGGTGATGAATAAATATGGAAATCAATGTCCCTATGTTTCATCAGCAGCCCTGTTCTGAGTGAACCTACCAGATTAATTTTTGCACCGGCATCTTCCCATATCTGGATAATGTTCGTGTTTTTGATAACTTGCCAGGCTTTTTCCTGATTCTGTTTGGCAATGTCGAAAATATTCATACGCTGTCTTTTATAGTTGGTTTGCAAAAGTAGAGAAAAGCTTTCAAACTGAAGATAGTTATAAATAACTATTTATTGCCGGAATGAATCGGGAGAAAGGGGGTAACAAGGAACTTAGTAATGTTTCCTTTTCAAGTAAATGACAGATTGTATTCCCAACATGATGACAAACAGATATTCGGTTGTCATATATACGCTAAAGGTGCATGTACACAGTGGCTCAGCCAGTAAAGATAAAGAAGATATACCATAATGGTAACCACTTGGAAGATAAAGGCAATTTTTGTCTTTCCGGTTCCGGTGACGGCACTGATGTAGACATATCCGGGTACTGCGAATATATAATTGAACAGCATGACGATGAAAGGGGGGACAGTGTGTTGCACCAGTGTTTCGTTGTTGGTGTAAAATCCGATAATCCAATAATCACAAAACAATGCGACTCCTACCAGCGGAAAACCGATGGCATATCCCATTTTGATGATTTTGTGGCAGATAGGAAAAACACCTTTTTGTTGTCCGGCTCCTAAAAGATTGCTTACCAAGGAACCGTTGGTGGCTCCTAAAGAACTGACAATCACAAAAAAGAGGGTGGAAACGCTGCGGGTAATGTTGGAAACGGCCAGTTCCATCTTTCCTAAATGTTCGATGGCGATGAAGAACAGGAACCACGGCGCCATACTGATAAAAGAATGCAGCATGCTCCATACGGACAGGTAAAACAGTCTTTTCAATAGCTTTCCATCAAATATCGGTTGCAGTCCATACTTGTTTTTATCAATCTTTCTCCACATATGGATAAGGAGAATGATTAACGATCCCATTTCTGCTAGCGTTGAGGCTATTGCCGATCCTGCTATCCCAAATTTTAAGGTAAATATTAACAGGTAATTGAAAGGGATGTTGATAAGTACGGCTGCTATTGCGGCCCAAGATAAGGACCTGGTCTTTATTATTCCCACAAAGAAAGCCCGGAGTGCCAGAAAGGGAAATGAAAATAAAAGTCCGAAACTGCGCCAGTCCAGATAGTCCGTTACAGCCTGATAGATTTCCGGTGAGGTAATTAATTGTTTCAAGAGGAAGGGGGAAAGGCCCTGTATCAACAAACATAAAGAGAGTGCTAGTCCGGAAAGGAAAAATAGTCCTTGAAAGAAGGTACGTCCTGTTTCTGCATAGTCCTGTTCTCCATTCCTGCGGGCAATCATGACTTGTAGTCCTATGCTGAAACCGAAGCCTAGCATATAAGTTGCCAGATAATATATTCCTGCCAAGCAGATGCGCCAAGTTCCACTTCACCGACATGGCCAGAAAGACGGCATCGGTAATGTTGATTAATTGCTCCATTAAAACGCTCATCATTACAGGAAGGTTGATGAGCCATATTTGTTTATATGTATAATTCATTGTTTAACTTAATGTATAACCATGCTTATGCACTTATCGGTTTAGGGATGGTGCACAATCTGTGTGGATTAATAATAAGGGTATAAAACTCTGTAACAAATCTTATTTAAGATCCGTCAAAATAGCAAATAGTTTGGATTGGTAGTGCTATTCGTTGAATGTAGCTATATACAGAGTTGATGTTTCATTAGTTAAACAATTGTGTTTTGCAGGTTAAATCAAATCTCCTGGTTCGGCATAAATTTTGTATTCGCTCTCTAGTCCCTTGAAATCTTTTCTGAGGAGTACAATTTTAGCTTTGGGGGTAAGCCAAATGTTTAGTGGAATGGCATTCTCCTCTTGAAATGAAAATATAGTGCTGAATTCTTTTCTCAAAGACTCGTCTGAGGTTGCGGTATAATTAGGGAGTGAGAAAAATGAATTTATGTAGTTATACAGTATTTGTTTGCTTTTCATAGATCCCCCTTTTTCATATTTCTCATTTTTGGCATACAGCATAACAGATGGGACACCTTGATGGATATGGGTTTGCGTACTCAGATAATATCCGTCCAGATTATTTGCATAGCCTGTGGTAAAATCGGAGTCAGTTACGTCTTTCCAATTGAAAGCAAGGAAATCTTTTTTATTTGTGATATCAATGGATATTGTATCACTACTATAGATTATTTCATTGTTTTTGTAACCTAGCAGATAAGTCTTGTATGTGCCGGGTGAATAATAAACATGTGCCCATTTGAAAAATGTTGTTTCCACATATCTGGCATAATTTGAATGACTGAATACTTTAAAGCTATTTGGGGAATGAGATGATTTCCACACTATGGAATCATACACTTCGCTTAGACAAGGTGCATCTTTACCAAAATCAAAAGATTGGTAGAATACAATAGGAGCAAATATGTTTTGAGAACTTGTTTCTGCTTCTAATATAATTTTGATCTCTTTATTTTCTGTTTCTTTATTTTGGCTACCATCCATATCGGCCTCTTCTTTGGAGCAAGACAAGACAAAGAAGGTAAGTAGTAAAAAACAGTAGAATATCTTTTTCATGTTTGTTTTTGAGTTGGGTAAATAGCTCTGTTTGTAATGTCGAAAACAAAGCTAGCAAATATATTTGATAATCTCAGCTTTGTATCCTATATTTTATTTTTGACTGATGATTTGATAATCAAAATCGGTAAACAAAGACTTTACAGAGATTCAAGAGGTTCCTGCACATACCTCATATACTCCTCATAGTCTATATACCTTCCACCCATTGACTTTAAGTGTGGGGTTTCAAACTGACAATCAATCAAGGTTCCTCCCAACTCCTGAAATGTTTGTGCCAGATAGATAAGCGCCAGTTTCGATGCATTGGGGACTAGAGAAAACATGCTTCGCCGAAAAAACACTTTCCCAAAGTGACTCCATAGAGTCCGCCGACCAGACAAGATTCTTCCCATACTTCCACGCTGGTCGCGAAACCTTGCTCATGCAGGCGGATGTAGCTTTCATGATATCTTTGCCCAACCATGCTCCCGTTTCTTCCATCCGCAGATTGCCGCAGGTTTGAATCACTTCATGGAATGCCTGGTTAAAACTGACTCCATATTGTTCTTTGTTCATAAAAGTACGCATGGAGTGAGAAATGTGAATCTCGTTAGGGAAAATCACAAACCGTTTCAGGGGACACCACCATTGTATCTGTTTTTCACGGAAAGCATACCAAGGGAATATGCCATTGGAATAGGCAAGGAGGAGACGGTCTACGGAGAGGTCGCCGCCCACTGCCAATAGTCCGTCCGGTTCGCCATAGTGAGGGTCGGGAAAAACAAGTTTTTGAGTTAGTTGAAAGACCATATTGTTTTTTATTTATTGGATTCATATAATATCTTCTGTAGGAACTTCTCCGTATCTCTGCCTCTGCGGAGAAGTTGCCGATTCATTTAAAGGTATTACTCTTTGAGTACTTGCAAGCTCAATTCTCCGTTTCCTGCTGTCACTCTTACTTTACCTCCTGTTTTTAATGTTCCGAATAGGATTTCACGCATAAGCAGTGGCTTCAGCTGCGAAGTAATTACCCTGTCCATTTCCCTGGCACCATATTCTTTGGTGAAACCTAGTTTCAGCAGATGCTTATAGGCTTCCGGGCTGAGTTCCATTCCTACATGACGTGCAGACAGTTTGTTTTTCAGTTCGTTGAGTTTTTTGTTCAGGATGAGAGAAGCCATTCCGTAATCCATATCATGGAAGACGACTGTTGCAGACAACCGGTTGATGAATTCAGGTTTGAAAGTTTTCTTAACCTGTTTCAACATTGCCTCTCCGGCAGTAATTTGTCCGCTGAAACCTATAGAAGCTTGGTGCGCGAATTGTGCTCCGGCATTGGAGGTCATGATAAGTATAACATGGCGGCAGTCCGCTTTCCGTCCTTTGTTATCCGTCAGTACGGCATAGTCCATGACTTGCAGCAGGATATTGAATATATCAGGATGCGCTTTTTCTATTTCGTCAAGCAGTAACACACAGTTGGGAGTTTTGCGGATAGCATCTGTCAGCAGTCCGCCGTCTTCATAACCTATATATCCGGCAGGTGAGCCGATGAGTTTGGCCACTGTATGCTTTTCCGTATATTCGCTCATGTCAAAGCGTTGCAGGGCTATACCTAGTTCGGAGGCCAATACTTTGGCCACTTCCGTCTTTCCTACTCCGGTGGGGCCAACGAAGAGAAGGCTGGCCAGTGGTTTGTTTTCGTCCAGTAGCCCGGCTTTGGCCATTTGTACGGCTTCCACCACTTGGCAGACAGCTTCTTCCTGACCGTATATCTTTGCACTGATGCGTTCATGCAAGGTTTCTAATGTGGCATTGTCCTCTTCCTTCATGGCGAGTACATCCACTTTACAGATACGTGCCAGTATATCGGTTATCAATGCTTTGTCCACCGTTTGTGTTTCTGTATCTGTGGGGTGGATTTCACGATAAGCCCCGGCTTCGTCCACCAGGTCGATGGCCTTGTCGGGCAAAAAACGGTCGCTGATATACCGTGCGGCAGCTGTGACGGCATATGCTATCACTCCTTCTTCATAAACTACTCCATGGAACGTTTCGTACCTTTCTTTTAATCCTTCCACTATGTGGATAGTTTCTTCGATTCCGGGTTCCTGTATGTCAATCTGTTGGAAACGCCGTACCAATCCTCTGCTACGTGAAAAATAGCGGTTGAATTCTTCGTAAGTAGTGGAACCGATAAACCGGATCTCTCCTCCTTCCAAATAAGGCTTGAGCATATTAGAGGCATCCATCGAACCGTCTCCCGTCCGTCCGGCGCCTATCAGGTTATGTATTTCATCTATATATACAATGGCGTGTCCTTCTTTCCGTATTCCTTCCATAATGGCTTTCAGCTTTTCTCGAATTCACCCCGATATTGTGTACCGGCCAATAAGTTGCCTAAATCCAGTTCGTAGATACGACAGCCTGTGAGGCGTTCGGGAACATTGCCTGCTTCTATACGTGCAGCTAGTCCGTAGACCAGTGCGGTTTTTCCCACTCCCGGTTCACCCACGTGCAGAGGGTTGTTCTTTTCTTTGCGGCAGAGAACTTGAATGGTGCGTTCCAATTCCACATTCCGGCCTATAAGCGGATTCCGGTCTTGCAGACCTTCATTGAGGCAGGTGACGTAGTTGCGCCAAGGTTCGCTTTTCTCTTGCTCAGAGGAAGTTTCCTCTTGAAACTGATTCATGTGCTCGTAATTTGAAATGAGGGAGCTGAGAAACTCCGGCATATCTTCTCCACTGTTTCTTTTAGCAGATAGCCGGCCCATGAATCTTCCAGTTGAAGCATTCCTTGTACCAGATGAGGAACATCCATTTCTTCTGCGCTTGAATGGCTGATTGTCATATAGGCATATTGCAGCAGCTCGGAGAGTTGACCTGAAATTTCCAACTCATATTCTATTTCTTGAGGAACTCGTTCCACTTTTTTCGACAGATATTCGGAAATGGACTGGGACAGTTCTTCCGGGGTACAAAAACACTCTGCCAATGCTTTTTGAAAAGGAACTTGTTCCAGCAATGCGCTCAATAAGTGTTCGGGCGTGATAAATTCATGCCGATATTGCATCGCTTGGCTCTGCGCAGAAGCGAAAGCGTAGTTCACCGAATCGGTATTTGGTATATCCATATCTTATTCTTGATTTTTTATTCTTCTTCCGGTGTAACCGTGAGTCGGAGAGGGAAACCCTCTTCACGAGCCATACGGGTGGCTTTTTGTACTTTTGACCGGGCGATATCATACGTATAGATGCTATTACGGCCGATTCACTTTTGTGTACTTGCATCATCAAAGCTTCTGCTTCCATCGTTGATTTGAAAAAAACGGTAGTTAATATCTTTACAACAAATTCCATTGTAGTAAAGTCGTCATTGAAAATAGTAACTTTGAAGCGTCGCGGCTCGCGAAGGTCTATACGTTCTTTTTCTTTATAAGATGATTGTTGTTGTTCCATATTGGTATTTGTCATACGTACTTATGGCACAAAGGTAGGGAAAGTATTGGAAAGGTAGGGTAGGGAAGAGATGAATTTTGTAGACGGATGGTCTGGAGCTGATGTCTTGAATTCCTTTCATGCCTGTCTGTCATTCTTAAAACATCCATATATAATAAGATGTTTCAAGGATGACAGACGTGTATGAAAAATAAAATGTGAAAAAATCCAAGGATAAGAGGTGGAAACTTAGACTTTTCTGTGAATAAACTGGCCGTCAATCCAAATGGTGGCATGGTTTCCCCGGAACTTCAGCAGGATATATTCGGGGTCTTCCGGTCCTTTAGGAAAATGATGGATAAACCAGTCTTGCCATAACTCTTTCTTGGTGCCAGTGTCTGATACAACTTCCACTTCTCCGGTCATGGCCACGCTGTTTCCCTCTTTGTAGAAACATATGCCGGCTTTCGGATTAGAGCGGAAATCCTTTGTCTTTGCCGAACTGTTTCCTGTTGCAAACCAGATGGTTGTTAATCCTTCCGTTTTGATTTTACTCAAGGGAACGGCCGGGGATACCCTTCTTTATTGATGGAAGTTAGTGTGACTACTTCACATTGTTGAAGCAAAGCTTTTGCTTTTTCTTTAAGTGATTCCATTGTTTCTTTTTAGTTTTTGATACGGTACAAAAGTAAGAAACGCCAGGATGGCTTCGTTGTAAAAAAACGACTTTTATAGTTTCAGATATGTTAATGTGGTTTCTTCCGTAACCGGTAAGGATAAAAAGGAACCGGGTGTATTGCCTGATAAGGCTTTTATTTCCTTACTCAAATGGGCTGTGTCATAGTATCCGCCTCAATGGCAACAGAGAAGAGTTGATTGGAAGAGGTGGAACGCAGTAAATCCACTGCATTCTTGAATTTGATAATCCGGCTGTATTCCTTAGGGGAATATCCGGTCTGATGTTTGAACTTGCGCTCGAAGTGTCTTTGGCACAAGCATACATTTTCTACTAAAGAACGGATAGGCAGTTGGCCTTTGGAAAGGTTAATGCAATCTACTGCATATGATATCTGTTTTTCTATCTTGTTGTTAGTACATAAGGCTTGGGTGAGAAAAGATTCTATCAGTCTGATTTTGTCCTGTATGTACGGTTGTTCACATAATCTTTCTGCTAGCGAGTCGTTGAAGATACCTCCTGACTCAAAAGTGCTGATTCTTTGATTCCCAAGTTCTTCCAATGGTAATTGCATGAAGCGGAATAAACCGCAAGGCAGAAAACGGATACCAAACATATGGATGCTTTTCGCATAGGTTATTAGGGTGGAGTATCGGCTCATGGGACCTACAAAATAAGAACGGTAGGGTTGCATTATAAGACTTTCTTGTTCCGCTATGTCAGCTACTTCGCCAAGGGTGAAGATAAAATCGGTGCAACCGTCCGGCAATATGTTGATTTTCATCCCATAGTCCGGATTGCCTTTAAATTCCCAGTATTTGTCAATATAGGGGGCTAAAAGCAGGGAAGGCTGGTATTCATTATACATGAAGATTGTTATTTCTTTTTAGCAGCGATAGCTAGTAATACTCCCAGTACCCCCCAGATTACCATGCGTGGGATAATACCGAAGGTCTTGTTGTGATACACTCCTGTGCTGATGCGAAGCCCAAGCATTTCTCCCAAAGTAGCTAGAATGGCGAACTTCACAAAACTCATGACCATACCATGGATTGCATTGAAAGATTTGTACCATTCATAAATGGTATCGCTAATAAAAAAGGGTAGAAACAATGCTATTACAAACAAAAAGAACAGAATATCACTCTTTTTCATAGATAGAAATGTGTTTTTCATTAATATTTGCGACAAACATACGAAAAAAATCTAAGTTCCTAACCAAACAATAATTTAAATTCGACGGCTCTTTATTTGTTATCTAGCTATAATCTTTTATCTTTGTTTCCCGTCATGGAATAAAATAAAAAGGTTATTATGAAAACAAAAGGATGGATTTTAACTGTAATTTGTAGTATGTTGTTATTGGTGGCGGGTATCACTTTTGCATCAATGGTGTTTGTCGGGCAACCGGCTTTGGCAAACGAATCATTGTGGTGGTGGATCTTGATAAATCTTGGTGTGATGGTTTTATTATTCGGGTATGGCGTGAAACGGGGAATCCAGATATTGCGTATCTTCAGCATACCGAAAAGCAAACTGACACGGGAACCAGGTGTCGTGGTTTGTGATTATAATATCAGCCTGAAAAAGTATGCTTTGTATAAATTGTGGGACATCCGTCATTTCAGTTTTTCTTTGTTGTTCATCATTTATATTTGTATTGCACTGTGTACAGGGCACTATATTGTTCCCGAAGAGCAAAGCCTGTTCAGTCCGCTGCTAATTTGGTTCTTGTGTCTTATTTATATCTTGATTATGCTGCCTGTCAGACTAAATAAGATTTATAAGCGGAGTATTGCGGGGCAGACTTGGGTAGAAATAACTCCGGAAGGGCTGACATATGATAAGGCGGAACTGAAACAGACATTCCCTTGGGAGGAGATAGCAGGTATAGCTCTTTATAAGACCTATTGCTTTCTGTATGATAAAAGAGGCGGTGAATTTTTGATTGTAACTTCGGATGAAAAGGTGAAAGAATCCCTTCTTTACTATTTAAATACGAAAAAATAATGAATTAAAGCTAAGTGTTTTTTATAATAAGGTTGTTCATATTATTATAATGTGTATTTTTGTAACAAAGTAATAATGAAAAACCTCTTAAGTATGAAAACACCTGTTCTCGCGCTATTCATTTCTTTAGTGGCATTTGGAGCCTGTGTGTCCAATAAACAAACCCAGCCGTCAACCGATTATACCCAATTGGTGAATCCGTTTATCGGAACCGATTTTACTGGCAATACTTATCCGGGAGCGCAAGCGCCTTTCGGAATGGTACAACTTAGTCCGGATAACGGTTTGCCCGGATGGGACCGTATTTCCGGTTATTTTTATCCGGACAGTACGATTGCCGGATTCAGTCATACCCATTTGTCGGGAACGGGAGCCGGAGACTTGTATGATATCTCTTTCATGCCTGTAACTTTGCCTTATCAGGAAGCGGAAGCTCCTTTAGGTATCTATTCCAAATTCTCTCATGCGGATGAAGAGGCTTCAGCTGGTTATTATCGCGTGCTGCTGAAAGATTATGATATCAATGTGGAGTTAACTGCTACAGAGCGTTGCGGTATACAGCGTTATACGTTTCCTGAAGGAGAGTCGGCTGTCTTTCTGAATCTGAAGAAAGCGATGAATTGGGACTTTACCAATGATTCTTATATTGAGATAATTGACTCATGCACCATTCAGGGATATCGTTTTTCCGAAGGATGGGCAAGAGACCAGCATGTGTATTTCCGCACTCGTTTCTCCAAACCGTTTGCCTCGGTAGAGATGGATACTACTGCCATTGCTTTGAAAGATAAACGTGTAGGTACGGCTTATATCGCCCGCTTTAATTTTGATACGGAAAAAGGAGAGCAGATTGTTCTGAGTACTGCTCTTTCGGGAGTAAGCATGGAAGGTGCTGCTAAAAACATGGCGGCTGAAGCACCTCACAATGATTTCGATAAATATTTGGCTGAAACTAAAGATAATTGGAACCGTCAGTTGGGAAAAATAGAGGTAACAGGTGATAACAAGGACGATAAGGTTAATTTTTATACAGCATTGTATCATACAATGATTGCCCCGACTATTTACAGTGATGTGGACGGGGCTTATTATGGTCCCGATAAGAAAATTCATCAGACGGATGGTTGGGTGAATTATGGAACTTTTTCATTGTGGGATACTTATCGTGCCGCACATCCGTTATTTACTTATACGGAACCTCAGCGTGTCAATGATATGGTGAAATCATTCATCGCTTTTTATGAACAGAACGGACGTTTGCCGGTATGGAATTTTTGGGGAAGTGAAACGGATATGATGATTGGCTACCACGCTGTACCTGTTATTGTCGATGCTTATTTGAAAGGTATTGGTGATTTTGATGCAGAGAAGGCATTGGAGGCTTGTGTGGCTACTGCTAACTTGGATGATTATCGCGGCATTGGTCTGTATAAAAAATTAGGATATATACCTTATAATATAAAGGATGAATATAATGCGGAAAATTGGTCGCTTTCCAAAACATTAGAATATGCTTTTGATGATTATTGCATAGCCGAAATGGCCCGGAAGATGGGGAGGACTCAATTAGCGGACGAATTCTACAAGCGTTCTCAGAATTATCGCAATGTGTTCAATCCGGCGTCAAGCTTCATGCAGCCGATAGATGATAAAGGAGTATTCCAACCTAATTTCAGCCCGGATGACTACACTGCCCATATTTGTGAAAGTAACGGTTGGCAGTACTTTTGGTCTGTACAGCAGGATATTAAGGGGCTAATTGCCTTGACTGGTGGTAAGGATCGTTTTACGGAAAAGTTGGATAGTATGTTTACTTATATCCCGGCTGGTAATGCAGATTTGCCTCTTTTCAGTACAGGTATGATTGGCCAGTATGCTCATGGTAATGAGCCTAGCATCATGTGATTTATTTGTATAATAAGGTACGTCAGCCTTGGAAAACTCAGAAGTATGCGGCGCAAGTCATGCATGACCTTTATTTCAATGCACCTGCCGGACTGTGTGGAAATGAGGATTGTGGACAGATGTCTGCCTGGTATGTATTCAGTGCTATGGGATTTTATCCTGTCAATCCGGTAAGTGGTGAATATGAGATTGGTACGCCGTTGTTCCCCGAGATACAGATGCATCTGGATAATGGAAAAACGTTCACAGTACTGGCCCCTGGAGTAAGTCGTGAAAATATCTATATCTAGTCGGTGAAAGTAAATGGGCAACCATACGATAAGAGCTATATCACACACCGGCAAATAATGGATGGTGCTACTGTAGAATTTGAAATGGGTCCGGAACCGGGAAATATTTGGTATAGATAGATAATAATTGGTTCAACTTATTAAGAATTGTAATTGTACAGGAGGTGAGTTAAAAGTAATATTTATTATCATTTTGCTGTAGAGGCGGTTTGAATCTGCCTGAAAATTGTATGATGAGCGGAAGCTTTTTGCCTCTACAGTGGATGATTGGATCGTTATTTGGAACATTGGCTCTCTCCTTCATACAAAGGTGAATTATATAATATGAACGAGGAACTTGATGACACCTATAAGGCCGTCTTTCGTCAATGCTATCCTAAGCTGTTGTTCTATGCGACACGGCTGGTTGGTACCGAAGAAGCCGAAGATGTAGTGCAGGATGTTTTTGTGGAGTTGTGGAGGCGGAGAGATTCAGTCGTCATAGGAGAGCAGATTTTAGCTTTCCTTTATCGTTCTGTATATACCAAGGCTATAAATTTATTGAAGCATCAGGTATAGAGAATAACTACAGTGCGGCAATGATAGAAATCTATGAACGAAAATTGCAATATTACCAGCCGGATCATGCCGAAGTCATTAAAAAGATAGAGAATCAGGAATTGCGTCAGGAAATTTTTGGAGCGATTAATGAATTGCCGGATAAATGTAAGGAGGTGTTTAAACTGAGCTATCTTCATGATATGAAAAACAAGGAAATCGCTGATACTCTTGGCATTTCTTTACGTACCGTAGAGGCACATATGTATAAGGCCTTGAAATTTTTGCGCGAACGTCTCAGCCATTTATTATTGTCATTGATTATATTTTCAGCAAAACTGCTAAGTGTTTTTACAAGTTGAATTGTTTACTATATGAATAGGGAAAAAGATGAGTAAACTTAACGAAGATATTATTATCAGGTATTTGGAAAACCGATGCTCGGAGGAGGATTTTGTTCTTATCAATGAATGGATGAAAGAATCTGATGAGAATGCCGGAGAGCTGTTCCGTATGGAGGAGATTTATCAGTTAGGTAAATTCCCCTTTGAGGAGGAAAATCTGGTAGTGAGGGCAGAGCGCAGGTTGGGTAGAAGATTGGAACAGGAAAATCAGAAGAAACAAGAGGTGTTCAAGCTTAGAAGTGTGTTGCGTTATGCAGCTGCTATAGTGGGTGTGATGGTGCTGGCTGCGGGATTGGCCTATTGGTTCCGGAATAAAGCGGAGGAATTGGTGGTAGCATCGGCTGCTCATGGACAAGTGCGTGAGATGTTGTTGCCTGACGGGACAAAAGTATGGTTGAACCAGTCGTCTGTTTTAAAATATCCGCGTGCTTTTGAAGGAAAGGAACGTCATGTATATCTGGATGGAGAAGCTTATTTTGAAGTAGCACGTAATCATGAGAAACCTTTCATGGTAAAAAGCCCGGCAATGGATGTCAGGGTCTTGGGAACCTCTTTCAATATAAAATGTCGTCCGGATAACAGTTTTGCGGAAACAACCTTGATAGAGGGTGAAGTTGAGGTAAAAGATAAATCGGACAAAGGAAGAATTACTTTGTTGCCGGGACAAAAAGCCGTTTTAAACAGGGTAACAGGGCGGATGCAAGTAAAACAGGTCGATCCCAAGATGGAGATAGTCTGGCATAATGACTTGATTCCATTTGAAAAGTCATCTATTTTCCAGATTGCGGCAGCATTGGAACGGTTCTATGGAGTGAAGATAATCCTTTCACCGGATGTAGACAGTACTAATACTTATTCAGGTGTACTGAAAAAGAAAGATAATATAGAGTCTGTGCTGAATTCTTTGCGTAACTCTATTCCTTTCAATTATAAGAAAGTAGATGATAACAATATATTTATCTCATCGGAAACAAAATAATTTTTAAATAAAGATCTATGAAAATCAACATGCTCTTAAGCGGCTGTCTTCTAGGGTTATTGTGTTTCACTGCATGTGATTCTGAGGGCAATGAAATGAATGATTACACCCATTATGTCAATCCTTTTATTGGTACAGGAGGCCATGGGCATACTCATCCGGGTGCTATGGTTCCTCATGGCATGATACAGCCGGGGCCGGATACTCGTATTGACGGTTGGGATTCCTGTTCCGGATATTATTATGAAGATACTACGATCAATGGTTTTGCCCATACACGTCTTAGTGGTACAGGGTGTGCGGATTTCGGAGATTTCCTGTTGATGCCGACTGTAGGTGTGCAGCGTACTGATTTCTTGGGAACAGAAAGCCAGAAGCGTCCTTTCGCATCGGCTTTTTCTCATGAAAAGGAATATGCCGAACCGGGATATTATTCTGTTTTTCTGGATACATACGGGGTAAAAGCCGAACTGACTTCGACAGAGCGTGCGGCAATGCATCGGTATACTTTTCCGGAAAGTAAGGAGTCTGGATTTATCTTGGATATGGACTATAATATTCAGCAACAAATCAATCAGGTAATGGAAGTGGAGGCAGTGAATGATACTGTGTTGCGGGGGCGCAAACGCAGTGCCTATTGGGCATACCGGCAGGATCTTTATTTTTATGCCGTATTTTCCAAACCCTTTACGTATACCTTGTACACGGATACTGTTCAGGAAAATGACAAACAGATTCCTGTATGTAAAATGCTTTTGCATTTTGAAACGGCGAAAGATGAACAAGTGCTGGCTAAGTTCTCTATCTCTTCTGTTGATGCGGAAGGTGCTTATAAGAACCTCCAGGCTGAGATGCCCGGTGGAATTTTGATGGAGTGCGTGCCGATGCTAAGAAGAAATGGAATGAATGCTTGTCAAAGATTGCAGTCAAAACCAATGATGAAGACCAGCGTGCCATTTTCTATACGGCTATGTATCATGCTTTCCTAAGTCCCAATCTGTTTACAGATGTAGACGGGCGTTACTTGGGAATGGATTTGAAAGTGCATACCACCGACATGAAACATCCGGTTTATACCATTTTCTCTTTGTGGGATACTTTCCGTGCGTTACATCCGTTACTGACTATTGTCGATCCTCAGTTGAATACGGAGTTTATCCGTTCATTGATAAAGAAGCATCAGGAAGGTGGTATCTTTCCGAAATGGGACTGTGTGTCCAATTATACCGGGACTATGGTGGGATATCATGCGGCTTCGTTGGTAACCGATTCTTATGTGAAGGGATACCGCGATTTTGATGTGCAGGAAGCTTACAAGGCATGTCTGCGTGCAGCGGAATATGACACTACCGGTATTGTAGCTCCCGATTGGCTGATTCCATATGTTATGCCCAAAGCACGTTATTATAAGAATACTCTTGGCTATATTCCATGTGACCGTGAGAATGAATCGGTGGCGAAAGCATTGGAGTATGCGTATGATGACTGGTGTATCTCCGTGCTGGCAGACAGCTTGGGAGATACTGAAACCAAGGAGAAGTATGCCCGTTTTGCAGATGCTTACGAATTTTATTTTGATCCTGCCACCCGTTTCATGCGTGGATTGGATAGTAAAGGTGAATGGCGTACTCCGTTCAATCCCCGTTCTTCCAATCACCGTAATGATGATTATTGCGAGGGTACTGCATGGCAATGGACTTGGTTTGTTCCGCATGATATCCCGGGACTGGTGAATTTGATGGGTGGGGAGGATGCTTTCGTAGGAAAGCTGGACTCCTTGTTTACGGTTTCTTCCCAGTTGGAAGGGGAGGCTACCTCTGCTGATATCACAGGACTGATAGGCCAGTATGCGCATGGCAATGAGCCTAGTCATCACATTACTCATATGTATAACTATGTAAACCGTCCATGGCGTACTCAGGAATTGGTTGACAGTGTGCTGTATAACCAGTATTTCAATGCTCCTGACGGCTTGTCGGGTAATGAAGATTGCGGTCAGATGTCTGCCTGGTATATTTTGAATTCCATGGGCTTCTATCAGGTATGTCCCGGTAAGCCGGTTTATTCTATCGGACGTCCGTTGTTTGAGGAGGTGACGATTAATTTACCCGACCGCAAGACTTTCGTTATCCGTACCCACAATAATTCGAAGACCAATAAGTATATTGAGTCGGTTTTGTTGAACGGAAAACCGCTGGATGTTCCTTTCTTTACCCATGATGATCTGGTACGTGGAGGAACGATGGAGATTACCATGAGTCCCGTACCGACGGAATGGGGAAAACAGGTGAAGAATTAAAAGTATAACTTAACCCAAATAGCAATATCATGAAAAAACTATTTCTATCAGTTGTAGCGCTGTGTGTCACGCTGTTTGTACAGGCAAAGGATTATGCAGACTATGTGAGTCCGTTGGTAGGTACACAGTCTTCCTTTGAACTCTCTACAGGAAATACTTATCCTGCCATATCCCGCCCGTGGGGTATGAATTTCTGGACTCCCCAGACAGGAAAGATGGGGGACGGATGGCAGTATGTTTATACGGCTAATAAAATCCGTGGTTTCAAACAAACCCATCAGCCAGTCCGTGGATTAATGACTATGGTCAATTTTCCATCATGCCCGTAACAGGAAAACCGGAATTTGAAGAGGACAAGCGTGCAAGCTGGTTCTCTCATAAAGCTGAAATTGCAAAACCTTATTATTATAAGGTTTATTTGGCAGAACATGATGTCGTAACCGAAATGGTTCCTACAGAGCGTGCCGTAATGTTCCGTTTCACTTTTCCTGAGAATGATTCATATGTAGTGGTGGATGCTTTTGATCGTGGTTCGTCTGTCAAGGTGATTCCCGGAGAAAACAAAATCGTGGGCTATACTACCCGTAACAGTGGTGGTGTTCCTGCCAACTTCAAGAATTATTTCGTTATTGAGTTTGATAAGCCGTTTACTTATGAGGCTACGTTCTCTAATGATGTACAGCCTGAAAAACCGGATGGCAGTGTTCCTGTAACCTTGAAAGAAGGTAAACTGGAGCAGACTGATTTCCATACCGGAGCCGTTATCGGTTTCAAGACAAAGAAAGGTGAAGTAGTTCATGCCCGTGTGGCCTCTTCATTCATCAGTCCTGAACAAGCAATTCGGAACCTGAAGGAATTGGGTGGTGACAGTTTTGAAGTATTGGTACAGAAAGGTAAAGAGGCTTGGAATGAGGCCTTAGGTAAAGTAGAGGTGGAAGGTGGAACATTGGATCAATACCGCACTTTCTATTCCTGCTTGTACCGTTCCTTGTTGTTTCCGCGTAAATTCTATGAACTGGATGCCAACGGACAACCTGTTCATTACAGTCCTTACAATGGCGAAACGCTGCCGGGATATATGTATACGGATACAGGTTTCTGGGATACATTCCGTTGCTTGTTCCCTTTCTTGAACCTGATGTATCCTTCGGTAAATAAGGAAATACAGGAAGGTTTGGTTAATACTTATAAGGAAAGCGGTTTCTTCCCCGAATGGGCCAGCCCCGGTCATCGTGGTTGCATGGTCGGCAATAATTCAGCTTCTATCTTGGTCGATGCTTATCTGAAAGGAGTACGTGTGGAAGATGTGGAAACATTATACAAAGGACTGATTCATGGAACGGAAGCAGTACATCCTGAAGTTTCTTCTACCGGACGTCTGGGATATGAATATTATAACAAGCTGGGCTATGTGCCTTGTGATGTGAAGATTCATGAGAATGCAGCCCGTACATTGGAATATGCATACGATGACTGGTGTATTTATCAGCTGGCGAAAGAGTTGAAGCGTCCGAAGAAGGAAATCGCACTTTTTGCCAAACGTGCCATGAACTATAAGAACCTGTTTGATTCGGAAAGTAAATTGATGCGTGGCAAGCAGAAGGACGGCAAGTTCGCTCCTGAATTCTCGCCGTTGAAATGGGGAGGTGACTTTACGGAAGGAAACAGCTGGCATTATTCCTGGTCTGTATTCCATGACCCTCAGGGATTGATTGATTTGATGGGAGGTAAGGAAATGTTCGTTACCATGCTTGATTCTGTCTTTTCGGTTCCCCCCATCTTTGATGATAGCTATTACGGACAGGTAATTCATGAGATTCGTGAAATGACAGTCATGAACATGGGTAACTATGCACATGGAAACCAGCCCATCCAGCACATGATTTATCTGTATGACTATGCAGGCCAGCCTTGGAAAGCGCAATATTGGTTGCGTGAGGTGATGAACCGTATGTATACAGCCGGTCCAGACGGATATTGCGGTGATGAAGACAATGGTCAGACTTCGGCATGGTATGTATTCTCCGCATTAGGGTTCTATCCGGTATGTCCCGGTACGGATGAGTATATTCTGGGTGCTCCGTTGTTCAAGAAGGCGACACTTCATTTTGAAAACGGAAAGAACTTGGTAATAACCGCATCGGATAACAGCGATACCAACCGATATGTAGATGAAATGCGTGTAAACGGTACTGTTTATACCAAGAATTATTTGAAGCATAACGAATTGTTACAAGGCGGTACTATTGACTTCAAGATGACCGACCGTCCGAATATGCAGCGTGGAACACAAGAAAGTGATTTGCCTTATTCATTTTCAAAAGACGAAAAAGTAAAATAAAAGTTTCACCATGCACTTCTCTCTTGTAAAGAGAGGTTGGAGGGGGATGTTCTCTTTTGGCAGCATTGCAAGAGTACATCCCCTTTTTCTTTTTAAGTATTTCTTCTATACGTCAAAGTCCGATGATATTACTACTTTTGCCTTTCCTCTGCTTTTTTCTGGAAAATTTAGAAAAAAGAACAAGATTGAGTAAGTGTTTTCTTTTAGCTGCCTGTTTTTATTCTCGAAAGGGGAATGAGAACCCCTTCACTGGAGAAAAACAAGTCAGTGTTAACGAATTTATAAATTATGAAAGGCAATCAATTAATGAGAAAGCCCAAATTACTCAGGGCGCTTTTGATTCTTTTGTTTGTGGCTGCACCCATACAATGGACCCGCGCGCAAATCGTTCTTTCAACTCCCAAGACAACGCTTGGAGCAGTGATCAAGAACATTAAATCACAGTCTAACTATCAGTTTTTCTATGATGACAAGCTGGCTGAAATGCCGGTGAATGCCATTGATGTGAAGAACGGTTCATTACAGTCTGTACTTGATGCGGCTTTGCAAGGCAAAGGAATTACGTATAAGATAGAGGATAACATTGTCTATCTTTCAGCATCCGGAGAGCCTCAGACACCTCAACAGACAGGACAGGAACATACAGTGACCGGAACAGTGGTTGATGCGACAGGCGAAGCCTTGATTGGTGTAAACGTACAAGTGAAAGGAAATCCCACAGCCGGTACGATTACAGACTTTGAAGGTAACTATTCTTTGTCCGTTCCCGGAAATGGTGAGATTGTGTTCTCATACATTGGTTACCGTTCGGAAACATTGAAGCCCGATGGCAAGGATGTACTGAATGTAACCATGCAGGAAGATACACAGCAGATTGGCGAAGTGGTGGTAACCGCTTTGGGGATCAAACGTGAGAAGAAAATGTTGGGTTATGCGGTTCAGGAACTGAAGAGTGATGAACTGAACAAGACAGGTGACCCCTCGGTAACCAGTGCCTTGCAGGGCAAGGTGGCAGGTCTTCAGATGAATACCTCGGCTACCGGTTTAGGTGGTTCTACGAAAATCACCATTCGTGGTAACTCTTCTCTTACCGATAACAACCAGCCGTTGTGGATTGTGGATGGCGTTCCTTTCAGCGACACTAGCACTTCAAGCGCATCCCGCTATGATGGTGTGGACCGTGGTAGCGCTTCCATGGACATTAATCCGGATGATATCGAGAGTATTTCTGTTTTGAAGGGTCCGAATGCGGCTGCTCTTTACGGTTCACGTGCAGGTAATGGCGTTATCTTGATTACGACAAAGAAAGGCAGTAAGAAGGATGGTTTCGGAATCCGTTATAGTGGTAATTTCACTTGGACAGCTATCGGCGAGACATTGGATATGCAACGCCGTTACGGACAAGGACATATTGATACAAAAGATGCCAAGACTGCGGTGTATGACAAAACGGATAGCGGAAGCTGGGGCCCGGTATTGGATGGAAGCATGAAAGAGGCTTGGAACGGAGAAACGTACGCTTACTCTAACTATGGGGATAAGTTGAAAGATTATTTTGATACCGGTTTTTCACATACGCATAACGTATCTATCAGCAACGGTACAGAGAAATCACATTTCCGTACTTCTTTCGGATACTCCGACAATGACGGTGTATTCCCCACTGAAAGTTTGAGCCGTGTGAATGCCGATCTGAATGCAGGAACGGAATTGAACAAATGGGTGTCTATGGACGGAAAAATTTCTCTTTCACGTACAAAAGCCGATAACCGTCCACTGTATGGAGATTACGGTGCTATTTCCCAGTTGATGAGAATCCCTAACAACGTCCGTCTGGATGACTTGAAACAATATTCTGATGAAACTCATGCGCATGTGAATTGGACAGGGCCTACTGCCAGTATCCGTAATCCTTATTATGTATTGCATCAGCGTCAGAATTCGGATGAACGTTGGCGTGCTTTCGGATATTATAGCATGAAAATCAATTTCACTGATTGGCTGCATCTATCTGCCAAATACGCTTTTGACTACTACCGTACCAGAGTGCAAAGCACCAATGCGGGGGATGGTATCAATGGAGAAGCCAATACTTCCATGATTACGAATGATTCAATGGACCGTAGTGAAGAAAACTTCTTCGAGTCAAATGCTGAAGTCATTTTGATGGGTGACCGTCAGTTGACTGATAACTTCCGTCTGGGCTTCAATGTCGGTGGTAACTTTATGTACCAGCGTTCGGAAACTTTGGGCGTGGGCGTAGGTAATATGGTGGACAAAGGTAACTGGATGCTGAATGCGGCCAATTTGTTGAGAACCGGTAGTGAGGATGGCTACAAGCGTGCCATGAACTCGGTGTTCGGCTCTGTACAGATGGCGTGGAAGGAATATCTGTCTTTGGATTTGACAGCCCGTAACGACTGGTCATCCACTCTTCCGTCAGGTAACAATTCTTTCTTCTATCCGTCTGCCAACCTCAGTTTCGTAGTGTCGGACTTCTTGCGCTCTATCGACAAACCGTTGCCAAGCTGGGTGACATTTGCCAAGGCACGTCTGTCTGCCGCACAGGTAGGTAAGGATACAAGCCCTTATCAGTTATACAATACCTACTCTTTCAAATTCGATAATGGTGTATTGACCCCGACCAAAGACAATGTGAAGATGAACGACCAGTTGAAGCCTGAAATCGCGACTTCTTACGAAGCGGGTCTGGATATGAAGTTCTTGAACAATCGCCTGGGATTTGATTTTACTTATTATTACAGCAAGACAAAGAACCAGATTATGAAAGTACCCGCAGCAGCTCCCTGGAGTGGCGGACAATGGGTAAATGCAGGTATGGTAACCAATCAAGGCGTGGAACTGATGTTGTATTCCACTCTGGTAGAAACAAAGGATTTTGCTTTTGACTTGAATGTGAATATGGCTCACAACGTATCGAAGGTGAAAGAACTGGCTCCGGAAGAAAATGTGAACTATATGTTCTTTAACGGTGACGGAAACTTCCCTGTAAAAGTAGGTACACGCGCCGGACACAAATTAGGCGAGATTTATGCTACATCGCTTTATAAGCGCAATGAAAACGGTGATATTATCGTAAATGAAAATGGGTTGCCCATGACTGTGACCAATGAGTCCGAATATGTGAACAAACCTATCGGTAATATCCAGCCAAAGCTGACCATGTCTGTATCTCCTACCTTTACTTATAAGGGGATTACACTGTCCGCACTGTTTGATATGAAATTCGGTGGTGATATCTTCTCTTATTCCGAGATGCTGGCTACCGGAAACGGTTTGGCTAAACGTACCTTGAACCGTGGTGAGGAAAACAACTATATGATGGTATTCCCCGGTGTGACAGAGTCAGGCGAGGTGAATACAAAACAGGTGTCCGCTTCAGAATACTATGGTGCATTGCAGGCTGAGGATTTCATCTACGATGCTTCTTTCATTAAGCTGAAAGAATTGTCAATCGGCTATTCATTCCCCTCATCTATGCTGAAGAAGACTCCTGTCAACTCGCTGAATGTTTCATTTGTTGCACGTAACTTGTGCTATCTGATGAAGCACACACCGGGTACAAGCCCCGAAGGTGGCTATGACACTACGATGTTCTCACAAGCCATTGACTATGCATCGTTGCCGTTTACACGTACTTTCGGTATTTCTATCAACTTAGGTTTCTAATTAATTAAAAGGAAAAACTGATTATGAAAATCAAATTATATAAATCCGTAGCCTTATGTTCGTTGCTGGCTTTGGCCGGATGCCATGATTTTGAGGAATTGAATACAAATCCTTACGCACCGATTTACGACCCGACTGTGGAGAATGTATCGGCCGACGGTATAGATATTGATTATACTTTGACGGAACATGCCATGGCAAGTTTGAAAGGGATGGAAGGTGCTATCGGAAGTATTTTTGCCAATTTCACCTACGAAGGTCCTTACAATGATTATCAGACAACAACCAATCTGACTCATGATATCTATGCCGGTTATTGGGGAAACAATGTCAGCGGCTTTGTGAATCAGGCACCTACTATCTTATACGGATGGATGGTCGGCCAGCCGCTGGAAGCATTTCTATGATGACCGCAGCACTTCGGAATACAGCCAATTGGTCAAGACATTCTATTTCTGCAATAAGGATTATTACCATACGGCATTCTATATCACCCGTATTTATTATGCTTTCTTGTTGTCCATGCAGACGGACACTTACGGAGATATTCCTGTAGCCTACTATGTGAAGGGAGCCATGCCACCGGAAGAAAATGTGACCTATACACCTCAAAAGGAAGTTTATAATATCCTTTTCCAGCTGTTGGATCAGGCAATAACAGAGTTGCATCAGGAAAATCTTCCTGCTGTCAGTCAGTATGATTTAGGTGACAATGACAAATGTTATGGGGGTGATGTGGACAAATGGCGTCGTTTTGCCAATACACTGCGTTTGCGCCTTGCTTTGCGTGTATCCAATGTAGACCCGGCTTTGGCCCAGACTCAGGCAAAGGCGGCTTTGACAGACCCTGCCGGTTTGATGCAAAGTCAGGATGACAATATGAAGCAGACTCCGAAACGTCAGTATATCGCCGGCGGTAATGAAAATATCTACGCGTTGTTGTTCAGTTGGACCGGCAATGCTGTATTGTCGAAAGAAATGGAACGGGCTTATAAGAATCAGGCTTTGAAAGAAGGTGCGGCAGCCGATGCCGTTACTTTCAATGAGAGTTCTGAGAACTGTTATCTCGACCCTCGTTGTGAAGTTTTATGGTTCCGTCCTACTCCGTTTGATTCGTTGACTACCAGTCCGCTTCCTACAGAGAATCTGAAGAGAGATTTCAACGGAGTGATGAATGGAGAAACCAATGTAGGCGGTTCTTATCTGAACAGATATTCTGCCAACCGCTGTATTCTGTCATCTGATGCCATGAACAAGGATTATTGGTGGAATCTGGCTCGTGAAATTGTCTGGATGGGTTATGCTGAAAGCTTGTTCCTGAAAGCGGAAGCGGCATTGCGCTGGCCGTCATTGGTGGATGAAACAGCCGAAGCCTTTATTTGAAAGGTATCAAGGCATCTATGGATTATTATGAAATTGATGCGGACAAGGCCAATGAATACATCAGTCATCTGGATGGCGTAAAAGCATTTACCGGTGGTAGCAAGGAAGAACAGTTGGAACAGATTATTACTCAGAAGTGGATTGCCGTTTTCCCGAATGGAAATGAGGGATGGGCGGAAGTGCGCCGTACCGACTATCCGCGTTATCTGCTGGCTCCGGTCAATGGAAACAATTCCAATGGAGAAGTGGCGTCCGGCAAGCTTATCAAACGCATCAACTATCCTAACAGCGAGTCCCGTAACCCCAATAAACCGGGCAATGTGAATCAGGGTAGCCGTGTATGGTGGGATGTGGCCGATACGATGAATGATAGAGGTCAGTGGCATACTCCGAATAATTTCCGCTAGAAATTGCTATCTTTGTATCCTAGGGAACATAAAAAGAAACAAAATGAAGCAAATTCTATTTTTATTGGCAGCCGTCCTGTTATTGGGCGGCTGTGCGGAAGAGAAGAAGACCGACGTTCGTTGGGCTACTTTTAATATCCGTTACGACAATCCGCAGGACAGTTTGAACAATTGGCAATATCGGAAAGACCGTGTGTGCCAGTTTATTAAGGACCATGAGCTGGATATTGTCGGTATGCAGGAAGTCTTGCATAACCAGTTTCAGGATCTTCGCGCAGGCTTGCCCGAATACGATGGTATCGGTGTGGGACGTGATGACGGGAAGACAGCAGGTGAATATGCGCCGCTTTTCTATCGTAAGGACAAATATGAGGTGTTGGACTCCAATACTTTCTGGTTGGCCGAAAATCCCGATAGCGTAGGAATGATGGGATGGGATGCGGTTTGTGTCCGTATCGCCACTTGGGCAAAATTTAAGGACAAGGCTACCGGAAAGATATTCATGGCTGTCAATACTCATTTTGACCATGTGGGTGAAGAGGCCCGCCGTCAAAGCGCATTGCTCATTATCCGTAAGATAAAAGAGATCGTAGGCGAACGTCCCGCAGTGGTTACGGGCGACTTTAATGTGACCGATGCGAGCGATGCATACGAAACAATCACCACCAACGAGTTTGTGATGAAGGATGCTTATAAGACGGCTGCCCGTGTGACCGGCGTTGATTATACTTTTCATGATTTTGCCCGTATCCCGGCCGAGGATTGTGAAAAGATTGATTTCATCTTTGTCACTCCGCAAGTTCTGGTGAAGAGTTGTGAAATACCGGCTGAAGTACCGGAAGCTTTACTTTCCGACCATAATCCTCAGTTGGCTGACTTGGAATTCTGATTTTTTAAATAGGTGACTTACGCCGGTAGAGTCTTTAAAAGGCTTTATCGGACGTTTGTTATTTTATTTCTGTTGATACTTCTATTATATTGTAATCTTCTCCCATTTAAAA
>ENA-OQAZ01000282-OQAZ01000282.1-human-gut-metagenome-genome-assembly--contig:-NODE-282-length-28988-cov-4.595059_pt1 | contig 28988 bp, 32 predicted proteins | sample MGYA00242737_ERZ504531 | MGnify/ENA primary metagenome ERZ504531 (study PRJEB26092, sample SAMD00036244) | human gut metagenome | host: Homo sapiens | study: EMG produced TPA metagenomics assembly of... | reverse complement strand
AGTTCCTTTTTCTTATGTCCGCATACACTGCAGATCTTGCTGGATGCAAAATAACGGTCTACTTTTATAAGATGTTTTCCGCATTCTTCCAGCTTGTATCCCAGCATGAACAGAAACTGCCCGTACCCGTTATCCTGCACACCTTTCCCAAGGTGCAGCCCTCCGGACATTCCCTTCATATTCAGATCTTCCACACATACTGCATCATATCTTTCCGCAAGCTCCCTGCTGAGCTTATGCTGGAAATCTTTTCTCTGGTTCTTTATCTTTTCATGACATAAAGCTGCTCTTTTTTTCTGTTTCTGATAGTTCCGGCTTTCTTTTTCACAGTGGGAGAGCTTTCTCTGTTCTCTTGCAAGTTTTTTCTCTGCTTTTCTGTAAAACATAGGGTACCCGGCTCTTTCTCCTGTAGAAAATACACACATTCCCTGCATGGCAAAATCGATCCCAAGAAATCTCTCTGCCGGTCTTTTTTCCACTGTTTGGTTCTCACAGCAGAACAAAAGGCTGGCAAAATATTTCCCGGATGGCTCACGGCTCACAGTTACAGACTTCAGTTTCCAGTCTGATGGAATCTGACGGTGAAGTTTTATCCTTATGACGGACATCTTTGGAAGCTTCAGATGGGTATCCTGCAAAAGGATATTTCCGTTTAGTGCATTGGTCGTATATGAATTTCTTGCATGCTTCTTTGATTTATAACGTGGAAATCCGCAGGCTGGTTCCCGAAAAAACTTCCGGAACGCACTTTCCAGATGCAGCTGCGCATTCGCCAGGGCAAGGGAATCCACCTCTTTCAGCCATGGATATTCCTTTTTATATCCGGCCGGTGTGTTCCGGAGCATCTTTTTTTCTTTCTGGTAATAGCTGATCTTATCTGCAAGCATCTGGTTATAGATAAAGCGGCTGCAGCCGATTGTTTGCTCTATCTGAACTCTCTGCTCTTTATTTGGATAGATCCTTATTTTTACGGCGCGGTTCATTCTTCTCACCCTGGCTTTCTATATACTGCCGTATCGTTTCAATCGTTGCTCCGCCTGCACTGAGCAGACAGAAGATCTGACTCCAGAATGCATCTTTCATGGTCTAACTCCATTATATTTATCATCTTTTTTCTTATATCGACGGATATGTATTTATGAACTAATTGTTCTTTTTCAGTATACTACATCAGGGAATGGAGAACGAGCGTTCCTTTTATACTATAGAGATTTTTTTGAGCAGATATGCTCAGATGTGCAATTCATCTCACCACCTGAAAAGGTGAGAGAATTCTTGCTACATTTGTTAAAAAGTTTCCCGGCAGTTAAAAAATCTGAAAGATAATTAACAACAATTCAATTGTGCTATATCTTGAATGCTGTTATGATTTAGTTACAAAAGCTTTTGGAAAATCTGTTAGGAGAGAATTTAAATGAATATTGGTAGTGTGATAAAAAAATACAGAAAAGAAGCCGGATACACCCAGGAAGAGATGGCAAACAGGCTTGGTGTTACAACTCCAGCAGTAAATAAATGGGAAAATGGCAACTCTAAGCCAGACATTGAATTGTTGTCACCTATTGCAAGATTGTTGCATATTTCTCTGGATACCCTGTTGTCTTTTCAAGAAAAATTGACAGATTTTGAAATCGGAGAATTTATTCAGAAGATGGACAAAATGTTTTCAGAGGAAGGTTACGAAAAAACATATCAATGGGCTGTAAATACCATAAAAAAATACCCAAACTGCAACTTGCTTATCTGGCAGATCGCAGTAATGCTCGATTCCCGAAGAATTATTGGTGAATGTGATAATCCAGATAAGTACGATGAACAAATCAATGCCTGGTATGAAATAGCCTTGAATGACGAAGAGGAAAAAATCCAGCACCATGCAGCAGATTCCCTGTTTGGCTTTTATTTAAGGAAAAAGGATTATGCTATGGCAGAAAAATATCTACGTTATTTTTCCGACTATGATCCTGTGAAAAAAGTAAAAATGGGACAATTATATATGCAGCAGGGAAAAACAGAAGATGCATATGAAAAACTTGAAGATGTAGTCTTTTCAACGTATACTACATTAAATCTGACTTTTGGTACCATGATCACCCAAGCTCTTGAAGAAAAGAATCATGAATATGCAAAATATCTTGCAAAAAAAATGAATGTTTTAGCCAATGCATTTGACATGGGAAAATATCATGAATGCGCGGCAATGTTAAATGTTGTGGTTGCCGAAAAAGATGTGGAAGGCACTTTTCAGGTGGCAAAGCAACTCTTGGAGAACGTAGATACCATGGGTGATTTTCGAGAATCAAAATTATATCAGCACATGAAATTCCGGAATACTGAAAATCCGTATGCCAAAGAAATGAAGAAGGCATTACTGGAAGGATTCAGAACTGAAGAAGAATTTTCTTACATGAATGGATATGAACCGTGGGATCAATTTATTCATGAATAAAAGCCCTATCCGCCGTGAACAGAGCATTTATAGATGAGAGATTATTTGGCAGGCGTCACGGCTCCTGCATCTCTTTTAACCCATAGAGTGCGTGGTTGCAACGAAATTTACCACCTCAAATAATCTTACCAACATAATAATTGAAATTTGCATACTTGTAAACAAGTGGGTATAAAAAAATCCTGATTGAATATAATTTAACGCAAAGATAATTTCTGATTGACTTTCCAAGTTATATCGGCTATATTATCTTTAGTGATCAGATTGCAGAAACTCGTGAAGCCTGCGATCGGGGGAGGGTGCCGAGGCCCCTCTCCTTTTTCTTTATCTGGAAATATTTTGCTGAGAGGTACATATGAGCAAACCATTTATTACATATACTACACAGATTGAAAAACTGAAAAGTGAAAAAAATCTGATTATTGTAGATTCTGATTTCGCGGTAGAAGCTCTGCAAAATATCAGTTATTATGCATTGATTGGTGGATATAAACATCCATTTATTGATATTCATACTCGTAAATATATTAACGAAGCACGTTTTGAAGATATCGTATCTCTTTATGAATTTGATGAAGAACTGCGTGGACTCTTTTTTAAATATTTATGCCGTGTAGAAAGAAGAATGCGTTCGTCCATTTCTTATCATTTCTGTAAAAAGCATGGGGAGCGTCAGGAAGAATATCTCAATCCTAACAATTATAACAATCTTTCAAAAAATAAAAATGGAATCGCAAAATTAATTAAGATGCTTGATATGATGGCGAAACAAAATAGGGATCATGAATACCTTGTTTATCAGCGTAATAAATATCATAATATTCCATTATGGGTGATTATGAATACACTTACTTTTGGTCAGATATCCAAAATGTTTGAATTTTTACCTCAGAATATACAGGGAACAGTTTGCCAGGATTTTGGAAATGTTAAGAAAAATGAAATGATAAAGTATTTGAAGGTCTTAACGCTGTACCGGAATGTATGTGCACACAATGAACGGTTGTTTTCTTATCATACATATATCGACATTCCAGATACATTATTACATAAAAAATTAAAGATTTCTAAAAATGGTTCAAAATACATTTATGGAAAAAATGACTTATTCAGTGTTGTTATTGCTTTTCGCTATCTACTTCCAAGGACAGATTTTATGCTATTTAAAAAGCAACTATTACACATTTTCAGGAAGTACGAAAAACAGAATTCAAATCTTAAGCTGAATGTCCTCTTTGAATATATGGGATTCCCATCAAACTGGAAAGAGATAACAAAATTTCGCAAAATATAAATTCAAATAAAAGTTTTATCTTGTTTATTGCATATTTAGAGTTGTTGCAGTATATTAATAGCAATTGGGGTATGTGTTTGCGGACATATACTTGGAGGAGTCGGGACAATCTGGCTCCTTCTTTATTGACGGTAAGTAATCCATGCAGTATTATATAAATACAAAGTAGCTCTGAATCGGATATTCAGAGTTGTAAAACGGCGGAAATATCATTACTGGTATTTCCGCCACTTCTTTTATACATTCTTCGCACTATTCATCCCATCCACCCAATTACACAAAATCACAATCGTCTCATAATTTACATAGTTGTATGTACGCCACCCTTACGACCGCCAAGAACCTTCTCCCCTTTCAGATCCTCCCACTTGAAATCAGGCATCGCTTCTCTTGCCACAAGAAAATTCCCCGCACGCTGGGTTAACTGTGCAAAATTTACGACAGGATCCGTGGCGCCCTCCTGATAAGCATAAACAGATGCCTCTGCGCCCATAAATCCAATATCTGCCTCACCGGAAATCACAGCAGTCATCGTTTTATCTGCTCCGAATCCCGTCACCAGTGTCAGATCCAGACCTTTCTCCGCAAAATATCCCTCCTCGATTGCCACATACTGCGGTGCGTAAAAGATTGAATGTGCGACTTCATTCAGTGTAACCTTTGTAAGCTTCTCTTCCGTGCTGTCTTTCTTCGCAGCAAATACTCCCATCGGTAGCGCCGTCACCGCCAGCACGACTGCTGCCGCCAGTGCGATCTGTTTTTTATTTTTCATGAAGATACTCCTTTTTTGACTTCTGATTTTAGCATATGCCAGAAGGACCTGAAGGGTTCGGAACATCAATAAAGCAGATAATATCATCAGAAAAATGAAACTTCTGGCCGTAACATCATACTGAAATGGAAAGGAATTGCCTCTCCCCCAAAAATATGATAAGGTGAAGCAAATAGAATTTTTCAGAAGGAGTATCCATATGAAATATGACTTCACTTCCATCATTGACCGGCATGGCAGAGATTCCATCGCAGTAGACGGCCTGAAGGGTGATGGTTTCTCTCCTGCCCCGCCGAAAGAAGGCTTCGATGCCATCCCGATGTGGGTAGCAGACATGAACTTCCCTACTGTACCTACCATACAGCAGGCAATCATCGAACGGGCCAGTCACCCGACCTTCGGTTACTTCGAAGCCCCGCCGGAATATTATAAGGCCATCATCCGCTGGCAGGAAACACGCCACGGTGTCACCGATCTAAAGCCCAGACACATTGGCTACGAAAATGGCGTTCTGGGCGGAGTTATCAGTGCACTGAACTGCATCTGCTCCCGCGGTGATAACGTCCTGGTTCACAGCCCGACATACATAGGCTTCACCAAAAGTCTGAAAAACAACGGCTACGAGGCCGTACATTCTCCGCTGGTAAGAGATGAAAACGGCATATGGAGAATGGATTATGCAGACATGGAGAAACAACTCCGGGAAAAGAAGATCCACGCTGCCATTCTCTGCAATCCGCATAATCCCTGTGGACGCGTGTGGGAGCGTTGGGAGCTGGAAAAAGCCATGGAGCTTTACCGAAAACATGATGTCTATGTCATCTCAGACGAGATCTGGTCTGACCTCATCCTGAACGGCCATAAGCATATCCCTAGCCAGTCCGTCAGTGAAGATGCCCGCCAGCGCACAGCGGCCTTCTACGCTCCATCCAAAACCTTTAATCTTGCAGGACTTGTTGGCAGCTATCACATTGTATACAACAGCTGGTGGCGGGATCGTATTTTGAAAGAGTCCAGTCTGAGCCATTATAATATGATGAATGTTCTGTCCATGCACGCTCTGCTTGGCGCTTATCAGCCTGAGGGCTATGAATGGACCGATGAACTATGCGAAGTACTAAGCGGAAATATAAACTTTGCCTGTGATTACATTGACCGGCACTTTAATGGTGTCAACGTTTCCAGGCCTGAAGGCACCTACATGCTCTTTGCCGACTGCACCGACTGGTGTGCCGCCCATGGCAAAACAATCGAGGATGTGGAAAAAGCCTGCTGGGATGTCGGTGTTGCCGTCCAGGACGGCAGGATGTTTTTCGGTTCCTGTCACCTGAGAATGAATCTGGCCTCCCCCCGTTCCCGCATAGAGGAAGCCTTCCGCCGAATGGATCGGTACGTCTTCAACAGGTAAAAATCTGTTCTGCCATTCATTACAATCTATGCTATAATAAAGCTCATAACACCAGCGTTCCATCCTGTCACTTTCCGGAACGCTGTAAACAGGAGGAAATCAATATGGATATTAAAGAGGAAATCCACGCATTATCAGAAGAAATGCTCACAAATCTTGGCAGACTGGTTGCCATTGACTCCCAGCTCGGTACCCCTTCCGAGGGAAAGCCATTTGGTGAGGGCCCTGCAAAAGCCCTGGAAGAAGGACTGAAGATTGCCGAAGAACTTGGCTTTAAAACCGTAAACCTGGATAACTACTGCGGTTATGCCGAAATGGGTGAGGGCGATGAGATCGTCGGCATCGCCGGTCATCTGGATATCGTTCCTGTAGGCGGAGACTGGACCTACGATCCGTTCCGTCTTACCCGGGAAGACGATCATGTATACGGCCGCGGGACCACTGATGACAAAGGCCTATCCTGGAAGCGCTCTATGCCATGAAGCTTCTCCGTGATCACGGCGTGAAGCTGAACAAAAGAGTCCGCCTGATCATGGGCTGCAACGAGGAAACAGGTTCCAGATGTATGGCTCACTACAATCAGGTCGCAGAAGAGCTTTCCTGCGGTTTCACACCGGATGCCAGCTTCCCATGTATCCACGGCGAAAAAGGCCAGCTTGCCATGATCGCCTGCTCAAAAAACACCCGGATCATCTCCATGAACGGCGGTTTTGTATCCAATGCAATGTGTGACACCTGTACAACCGTTGTTCCCGATGAGGACGGTCTGAAGGAAAAACTGGAATCCGCACTTTCCCGGACGAAGCTCCAGGAATATAAGGTAAACGAAGAAAATGGCAGACTCACCATCTACGCCAAAGGTGTTCCGGCCCATGCCAGCACTCCTCATCTCGGTGTCAATGCTGCAGGAGTAACCTTTGAATGCCTGGCAGAAGCAGGCTTTGAAGATGACTTTGTAGAATTCTATAACTCCCATATCGGCACTGCATGTGACGGCTCCGGCATTGGTCTGAAATTTGCAGATGAATACGGCGATCTGACGTTATGCAACGGAATCGTAAAAACAGAAAACGGTGTCATTTCCTGTACCATCGATATCCGTGTTCCGGTAACTCTTAATGAGACCGATATCCGCAAAATGTGCCAGGACAGACTGGAAGATAAAAACGGTCGTATTGAGATCACACAGATTGTTGCCCCGTTATTCTTCCCAAGAGAATCTCCGCTGGTAAATGCTCTTTACAAAGCTTACACAGATGTGACCGGCGATACCGAGCACAAACCAATGGTCATCGGAGGCGGCACTTACGCAAAATCCCTCAAAAACATCATAGCCTTCGGACCTGAAAAAGAGGGAATTGACTACCGCATCCACGGAGCCGATGAATTTATCCTGGTCTCCGGTATGGAAGAAGCGGTACTGATCTATATGGAAGCGATCAAAAACCTACTTGCGATTTGAAATCAGGAGGATAAGAAATCATGAGTACAAAAGCCGAATACGCTGCAAAATTACACGAGAATGGCTGCAACTGTGCACAGGCAGTTGCCTGCTCTTTCTGCCGGGAATTTGGCATCGATGAAAACGAGATGTTCCGTATTGCTGAGGGTTTCGGCCTTGGAATGGGTGTTATGGAAATGTGCGGTGCTATTTCCGGTATGGCTATGATCATCGGACTTTCCAACAGCCGCGGAAATACCGAAGAAGGTTCCGGCTCCAAAGGTGACACTTACAAAAAGCTTCGCACCTATATCGGGAAATTCAAAGAAAAAAACGGCTCCTGCATCTGCCGTGAATTAAAAGGTGTAGAGACAGGCAAGATCCTCTGCAGCTGCCCGCAGTGCATCACGGATGCGGTTGCTCTTACAGAAGAATATCTTGCGGAAAACAGATAATCTCATAAAATAAAACAGCAGAATTGTATATTCCCTGTAATCCCGGGACATACAGCTCTGCTGTTTTCTGTTCCTATTCGCTTTTCACTGTCAGATCCTTCACCCATCTGTATTTCTTATAATTCAGGTACACAGCCGGGATCTTTACAAATTCATCCAGGCTGATAAGCTTTCTGGTAAAAATGCCAGGTATCTTTTATTTTCCATTTATTTTTTCCCATACCTCCTCATCAAACTTACGGTCCTTAAAGTAATATGGCTTGTCCGCATCTGTGATCTCTCAGATAAAACTTTTGTTCTGCCTCTTCTAACTCATACCCGATCACACCGTCTTCCTGAATTTCGCCGGTGACACTCCAAACTGCTCTCGGAACAGATGATAAAAGTGGCTCACATTGGAAAATCCGCAGCACTCACAGATATCCAGGATCTCCCGGTCTGTCTGTGCCAGAAGATAAACTGCATATTTCAGACGTTCCTGGTTAATATACTGGGTAGGCGTTTTCCCACAGATCTGTTTCAGCAGCCTGCAGAGATGGCTGGGAGAGCAGGGAGCCAACTCGCACATTTTCTCGTAGCCTTCCTGGAGATTTTCAATCTTTGACATATTTAAGAGAAGCTCTGACAACCAGGAAGGCATCTGATTCCAGGGATCCTTTTCATCATAAGTGAAGAAATAATCCTCCAGAAGAAGCGCAATGACACACTGTGCATGATATCTTGCATGCCGGGGATGGCTGCTGTTTACCAGCTTTCCCGCAGTATCCATTGCATCCAGAACCTTGCGGAAATTTTCCCCTTCCAGATGTACATAGGCAGGCATCTCACTGTTTATCAGTTTATCCATCTTTTCCTCCTGCTCCAGAAACAGAGAAACATTCCGGAGCACCTGGGTAGAAAAGCCCAGATTCCGGACACAGAAATTCTCCGAATGATAAAAGTTATAGCTGTGCATATCATTGGGGCGTATAAAAAACAGATCCCCCTTTCTTACTGTCTGCACGGAATCATTGATCATATGATAGGCCGTACCCTCTGAAATGATAAAAAGTTCATAATGATTATGAGTATGTATTGGCACATGCTTGTAAATATCCGAAATCGTATAGGAAAGTCCGGACTCTCTGTTCAGCGGATACTGTTCTTTTCCAAATACCGGTATTTCCATCTTCTCTTCTCCTCCCCGCTTCCTGATATCAATATACTACAAAAATCTGACAGCTGTAAACAAGAAACGTAGTGTAAATTATGATATTCTTTTACCGCATTGAAGGAGATTTTCTTGTTGAAAAAAATTTCTCTGATGCAGATATTTAATCTTTAATTTTTTCAGGGAGGACTTATCATCATGTCATCATCCAAAGCTCGATTTTTTAATCCGGCTGTTGTAGGCCTGATCATGCTCAGCTTTTTTCTGGGTACCAGTGAATATACTGTGATCGGTATCCTGCCGGAAATTGCGGACGGATTCGGAATTTCACTGACTCAGGCCGGAAGCATTGTATCTCTGTTTGCCTTTGCCTATGGCCTTGGCACTCCGTTTCTGGCTGCCTATGTGGGAAAATACAACCGTTTTCGTATTACCATGCTGGGGATCTCACTGTTTGCACTCTGCAACCTGATCTGTGCCATTGCTGTCAATTACATGGTATTTCTGGTATTCCGTATTCTTACGGCTGTGGTTTCCGGTACTGTGGTCTCCATCTCCATGACTTATGCGGAAGATGTTGCTTCCATTCCGGAGCATATCCCTGGTGTGATCGCAGGTGTTTTTTCAGGTTTCAGCGTTGCTTCTGTTGTTGGTGTGCCTATCGCTTCCACCATCACCCAAACTTTTGGCTGGCGTGCGGCTTTTATCACGATCTTCGTGGCAACCCTGGCTCTGCTGGCACTTCTGTTTGTGAAGCTGCCGCGACAGAACCGGCTGAAGGCCGGAAGTATTCTGGAACAGTTTAAGCTTTTTCTGGACAAAAGGATATCCATTGGCTGTGCCATCGTTTTCCTGGCAGGTGCCTCCACTTACTGTTTCTATACTTATCTGACACCGATTTTCCAGCAGGAGCTTCATATTCCGGATTCCATGCTGAGCCTTGCGCTTCTGATCTTTGGTATTGCAGCGATCACCAGCAATGTAAGCTCCGGTCAGGTGGCAAACAAAACCGGCATCCGCATGCTGCCCTGATCTACATCATCCAAACTGTATGTCTGCTGCTTCTGCCTATTGCCACCCATAATCTGATAAGCGGAGGACTGGTACTGTTTATCCTCGGTGTTATGATGTATCTTCTGAACTCACCACTGCAGATGCATTTTCTGAATATCGCCACCAGAGAGCATCCTGCCTGTGTAAACCTGGCATCTTCTCTGATCTCAGTTTTCTTTAACTTTGGTATTGCAGCCGGTTCTGCCATGGGTGGAGTGATCGTAAAATATGCCGGACTTCGTTTTGTAGGAATCGGCGGTGCAGTTCCAGGCATCGGAGCAATCATCTGTGCTGTGATCCTGCTTCAGATCATGAAGCCTGGTGCGGATATCCGGTAAATAAAAATACAGCCAGGAAATTATCCGGATCTTATATCCGATATTTCTGGCTGTATTTTTATTCTCTCAATTTTCTTCTGTTACTGATGTGGTTTTACTTTCATATTCTTTCAGTCCCATAATCAGGACTTTCCTGTTTTTCTATTTCATCTCGATTCTAAATAATCTCGCTGCTTTTTCCTGCGGCATCTTCACTACAAGATTTCCATTTTCGATCTTATATTCGCACATCTCTTCCTTCGGATAGATCACAGATACTCTGCGGATCTGATCTGCATTTTCCAGCGGGATCACTGCTTCGGTTGTTCCCGGTGTCCATACGGAAAGATAGGTATTCTTCTCTGCTTTCACTCCGTAAGCAAGAACTTCCGATTTCAGAGTTCCAAAACCAAGTGGGAAGAATGGCACGCCGTCACGGACTTCCTCCCGGATTTCCTTATACAGGGAGATTCCCTCCTTCATACGGTTCATGGAATTTTCTCCCAGTTTCCATACCATACCGCTGATATATGGGCGGAGAAGTATGCCATTTACTACATTGTAGATCACATGCTCTTCTTCATCCTCATACGGATATACCCACATACCTCCCTGCTCCGGAGTTACCGCACTGGCTACATTGGCAGCAATATTGGCATTGTAGAGATAATCTGTCTGATCACTGGTAGACTGCAGGCTTAATATCTTCAGCATACCATAATCCATACGCTGTCCGCCGGAACCGCAGTTTTCCACAACAAGCTCCGGATGATCCCGGAAGATTTCCTCATACCACTGGTGGAGGCATTCATAATGCTCACGGATGGCATCTGCACAGCTGTCGCTGTTTAGGTCACTTCCATATCCCATGGTTACGTTATAGTCCACTTTAAAGTACTCTACACCGTAATCATTGATCAGCCTGTCTACTACATCACGGCAGTATTTTCGTACCTCCGGATTGCGGAAATCCAGCATATAGCGTTTATTGTCAATGTGGCGTTTTCCATGGCGGCAGACAAACCAGTCATCAGGAAGCTTGTTTGCCAGCTCGCAGGCAACTCCCATAACCTCGATTTCCAACCAGAGTCCCATTTTCAGGCCTTTACTGTGTGCATGATCGCAGACTTCTTTCAGACCATTCGGGAATCTTCCGGATGCTTCTTTCCATTCCCCGACACGGTCCCACCAGAATCCGTCGTCATACCAGCCTGCATCCAGGCAGTAATATTCACATCCAAGCTCTGCTGCCTTGTCAATAATAGAAAGCTCCCGCTCCGTTGTAGGGTCTCCCATCAGGCAGTTCATGTAATCATTAAATACCACGTTCAGCTTCTCATCGTCCGTATTAGGTCTGCGTACTTTTCTCCGATATCTGGTCAGTGCCGCTGCTGCCGGATTCAGGCCGCCTTTTACAACAGCTGCCCCTGCCGGAACGGTTGTAAAGCTTTCTCCCGGTTTCAGATTCTTATACCAGCCATGCTCCTGCTCTGTGGCGCCGCTTAAGGCAAGATACAGATTTCCGCCCTGTGCAGAGCCATATTCTGCCAGCCACTGTCCGGAGCTTTCAATCTGGAAAATATACGTCTCCCCCGTTTCTCTGTCCTCGGCAATTCCCATGGAAGATACTCACAGGTAGACCAGGTGCCCTTTCCACTGTAACAATAACGGTTCAGGCCATATCCTGATGATTGAAGCCATCTACGACCATTCCGTTTAAATTCAGCGTTTCTGCATCGTATTTCTGCCACTGTGCCTCACAGCACCAGCTGTTAAACGCACATAGATATCTGTTTTTTTATAATAAGGCTTCTCGCCGCCTCTGGAGATTCCCTGATACATAAAGGAAGAAACATAAGTCAGCCCCTGATCCTCGCTTCCCTCATTGATGATCTCTGTCCAGGTCTGTACTGCCGGCACTCCGTCAAACAGGCGCATATGATATACCGCCTTCAGCTTTTCCGGGGAAACCATTACGATTTCCAGCTCTTTTCCGCCATCCTGTTCCTTCAGCTCATGGTTCTCATAAACAAAATCCACAGAGGACTGATTAATGTTGTTTTTGTAAGCATGCATGTTCAGGCTTCCAGTGCCGCTTCTGTGAATCTCAACAGCCGGGTAACAGATATCCTCCTTCGCTCCATAACTGCTTTTTTTACTTCCTGTGAAGAAAAATCTGCCAGCTCTACCACGCCGTTTTCCCGGATACGGAACCGGATATCCAGGCCATTCTCATGTAATTCGATCATTTTCATGTTTTCATTTTTATAGCTCATAGAAAATACCCTCCGTTTTTCTGATTCTGATCACAGTATAGCATCTGTTTTTTTATAGGGTGACAGGTATCATCCCCTAAATGTAAAAATGCAATATATTGTCGTATTTATTTTTGCGTGATATACTTATTTGCAGACAGCAAAGGGTACATTCAGGCGGGCAGAGTTTTTTAACAGGATATCTGCATCTGTCTGACTCGAAATTTACAGCTGAAATATTTACATTCCGTTTCGCAGCATATTCAGGAGGTTTTTTCATGCCAGATATTTTCCAGGACTCTTCCCAATATTTCCATATTTCTGCTTTTTATGCTCTCTCCCTGCCTTATTATCATATGGAGCATCACACACATTCCAGCTATGAGATTATGTATATCACCTCCGGTTCCTGCCGGGTTTTCTGCCTGGACGGCACGCAGGACACAGAATTCCCACTGAAATCCGGGCAATTTATCTTTATCCGGCCGGATGTACCTCACAGGCTGGAGATTCCAGACGGTTTTCCCTGCTCGATCCTGAATCTGGAATTTTCCCTTACTTCCGAAAAAAGCCCGGTTGCTCTGGAGCTTCTCCTGAAAAAGGATCCCGGATTTTCCCGGTTCTGGAATTTTACAGACGTCTCCCAGGCTTCTGCTCCGGCACAGATTCCCGTAGCTTCGGATACAGCCTGAAGGATCTGCTCACATTTTTACAACAAAATCCCGGTCAGATACAAAAGGAAGAATTTCTCTTCTTTCTTCTTTTCAGCCGTATGCTTACAGAGCTTGCATTCTGCGCCCGCTCCAGCCGGAGCACTCAGGGAATCGTCTATCTGAAAAAAGCGCTCCGCTACATTGATGAGCATTATCTGGAAGACATTGATATTCCTTCCATCTCCGCATATGCAGGGATCAACAAATCCTACCTGCAGGCGCTCTTTACAGAAAAAAACGGCTGCACCATCAATACCTATATCAACCGCAAGCGTATGGAACAAGCCGCCTTTCTTCTGTGCAACAGTACTCTGCGCATTACGGATATTGCCTTTTCTTCCGGATGCAACAGCCGGCAGCATTTTGCACATACCTTCGAAAAATTTTATCATATGAGCCCTTCCAGGTACCGAAGCCTTCATACCCGTCCTCTCCGTTCGGATACCCAAAAGAAACGCTATCATATGACTGACGGACTGAAGTTGGAAAGCGAACCCTTTCCTCAGGAATAAAACTTACTTCATACCCCTGCACCTTCATGCTGATACCTGCGATCCACGTCTGAGCAACCTAAAAAAAGCGGCCAGGCACGAAGCTCTTATCTCTTCGATAACCTGGCCGGCTTTTTATATTTATTTTGAAAAATTTCTATGGGAGCAGATTCTGCATACTCTTCAGACTGATCGCCAGTGTGGAGGTATTATGCAGAAGTGCGGATGAAGTCGGCTGCAGGATACCTGCAACGCCACAGGCGATAAGGCCTGCGTTAAAGGTAATAATAAAACGGTAATTGCGTCTGATACGCTTCATCAGTGCATTGCTGATCTCTTTCAGAACAACAAGCTCCTGAAGATCATCTGCACCTACAGTAATATCTGCGATCTCCCGGGCAATTTCAGCACCATCACTGATGGCGATACCGACATTGGCTGCGGAAAGTGCCGGAGAATCATTGATTCCGTCACCTACCATGATAACCTTTCTTCCGGCTGCCTTTTCTTTTTCGATGAAGTTGGCCTTATCCTCCGGAAGTACCTCGGAATAATATTCGTCCACTCCCACACGTCTGGCAATGGCTGCTGCTGTACGCTCGCTGTCCCCTGTCATCATAACGATCTTGGAAATTCCTGCCCCACGCAGTGCTTCTACAGAAGCTTTCGCTTCCTCACGAAGGGGATCTTCAATACAGATCACTGCCGCAAGGCGTCCGTCAATGGCAAGATACAGATGAGAATACTCTTCCGGAATATTGTCGAATTTCTCCCTGCCCTCCTCCGGGATCAGACATTTCTCATCTTCAAATACAAAGTGATAGCTTCCGATCACGGCCTTATGGTTTTCGATCGTAGTGGAAATTCCATGCGCTACTACATATTCAACCTTGGAATGCATCTCCTCGTGTGCCAGATGTTTCTTCTTGGCTGCACTGACAACGGCTTTCGCCATGGAATGCGGGAAATGCTCTTCCATACATGCGGCGATACGAAGCATTTCATCCGGATTATTGTTATCAAACGGAACCACGTCCACAACGGTCGGTTTCGCTTTTGTCAGAGTTCCGGTCTTGTCAAATACGATGGTATCTGCCTCTGCCATTGCCTCCAGATATTTACCGCCCTTAACTGTAACTTTGTGTGTACCGGCCTCACGGATTGCGGACAATACGGAGATCGGCATTGCAAGCTTCAGCGCACAGGAGAAGTCTACCATCAGGATCGCAAGAGCTTTGGTAGCGTTTCTGGTAATCAGATATGTAAGAGCTGTCCCTCCAAGAGTATAGGGAACCAGCTTATCTGCCAGATGCTCTGCCTTTCCCTCCAAAGAAGATTTCAGCTTCTCAGACTCCTCGATCATGGTGACGATCTTGTCATAACGGCTGGAACCTCCTACTGTCTTTACGCGGATGGTGATCTCACCTTCCTCCACAACAGTGCCTGCATAGCAACGCTGCCCTCTTTCTTGCATACAGGTACAGACTCGCCGGTAAGAGAAGCCTGATTGACCATAGCCTCTCCATCCGTAACACTTCCGTCAAAAGGAATTACGGTACCCATACGTACAACAACCTCATCTCCCGGCTGGACCTCTCCGGACTCTACCAGGATCTCCTGATCCTGTCTCTTCAGCCATACCTTGCCAACATTCAGGGACATGGTTCTTGCAAGATCACCTACGGATTTCTTATGTGTCCACTCTTCCAGGATCTCTCCGATCCCAAGCAGGAACATGATGGAGCCTGCAGTACCGAAGTCCTGACGTAATACAGACACTCCAATTGCAGTGGCATCCAGAACCGGCACCTCGATCTTACGGTGAAGAAGTGTATCAATTCCCTTCCAAATATATTTCAGGGAAGTAGCTGTTGTATAAATGGCATTCAGCGGATATGCAAAAAAAGCCTTCTTCCATAATGACAGATCACTTTGGAAATCAGCTTCTCCTGATATTCTGCATTCAGTGCTCTCCCTGAGCTCTGCAGCACCTGTGAAGGAACCTCTACATCCTGATAATGAAATTCGCTGATGCCACGGATAACCGCTGCTCTGCTGCCCCGATAATTTATAACTGCATCACAGGTTCTCTCGTATACCTTAGCAGAAGCCACTCCATCAAGGTTCTCGAGATAATACAGCAGCGTATCTGCCTGCCCGTAACTCATTCTCTTCTGAGCAAGATGGATACGAAGCCGGCCTCTTGTCTCATGTTTGATATAAAATTTCACGGAAAATCGCCTCTTTACTCTGCTGTCTCTTCTGCTGTCTCTTCTGCTGTTTCTTTGAATGCATCCTCAGCTACAGTTTCCTCTGCTTCTGTCTCAACATCCTCTACAGCTTCTTCAACTGCTGCTCTTTCCTCATTGATCTCCTTAGCTTCAGCGAAAATATCTTCAGCGTTCTCCTGCAGATTCGTAGCTGTTTTCATAATGCAGTCCTTAGCTCTTAAAACGGCTGCTGTGCATCCTGTGTAAAGCTTCTTCGCATCCTTGCTTGTAAGAATCTTGATTCCTGCTGTTCCGAAAAGAACGCCTGCTGCAAAAAGTCCTGATTTTTTGAATTTAAAGTCTGCCATAATAAGTATCCTCCTGATATATGATTTTTATTTTTTCTGATTTCCGGTGAGGATTTTTTCATGTCCGCCCCGATATTTTCATCATTATAAAATGTCTGTAAGAAAAAGTCCAGTGTTTTTTTTGTGTTTTTGATACAATTTGTTGAATTTTCAGTTATTTTTACCTAACAGTTATTTTTTACTAATAGTTTAATTTGTCTAATTATTAGTCTGCACAAACCTCTTCTTTCCTATTATATTGTGCCATAGCTTTTCCATACTCACCCGATCTCATGAACAGGCAGCAGTGCCAGGGTACGGATATTCTGCTCACTGATCTCTCCGCAGGCCCGAAGTCCTGCAAGGATCACTTCATTAAGCTTCTGCCCGGACAGATGGCATATCGTATCATCATCCAGTTCTACTGCACAGGCTCCTTTTGTGCTGCATGCCACGCGATACATATTCTTTCGGCTGATAGCACCGATGGACTCCAGTGTATTGATCATACGATATACTGTGGCCACACCGATTCCTGGATCCAGTGCGAAAGCCCTGTAATAGATTTCCTTACAGCAGGAGCACTCTCCCTCCAGGATAATATCCAGAAGGATCTTTCTCTGTCTGGTGATGCGGAATCCCTTCTCCTTCAGTTTCTCTATAATAAGATCCCTCTGCATCTCTGTATGTCGGTAGCATCCTGTTTTTTTCTCTTCTGTTTCAGCTTCTGCAATATGCATTCTGATCCCTCCTTTATTGAGAAAACTTTTCTTTTATCTAATAAGTTAGTATACTCCAACTTCAGTTAGCTGTAAATAACTTATTTGAACTTTTTTTACACATTGAAAATTCTGTGTTACTGTACACTGGAAACCGTCGTTTTGACAAAATGACGAAAAATCCCCTTTCGTTTTTTCGTCAGAATGACAAGAAACTGCCGGAAACTTTGTACGATTCAGCTCTAGCCCTTTTCCCTTATTTTCGATATACTGTTAACCAGCAAAGGAAATTACGTAAAAACAATATATTAATTTTGGAGGGAAACAACAATGGCAAGTTTATCATTATCTCACATTAATAAAACTTATCCGAACGGCTTCCAGGCAGTTAAAGATTTCAACCTGGAGATCGAAGACAAAGAATTCATCATCTTCGTAGGACCATCCGGATGTGGAAAATCTACAACACTTCGTATGATCGCAGGTCTTGAGGAGATCAGCGGTGGTACACTTAAGATCGGTGACAAAGTCATGAACGATGTTGAGCCTAAGGACCGTGATATCGCAATGGTATTCCAGAACTACGCTCTGTATCCTCATATGACAGTTTATGATAACATGGCATTCGGACTTAAGCTTCGTAAAGTTCCGAAGGACCAGATCGACAAGGCTGTTCGTGAAGCAGCAAGAATCCTTGACCTTGACAAGCTTCTTGATCGTAAACCGAAGGCTCTTTCCGGTGGTCAGAGACAGCGAGTTGCTATGGGACGTGCTATCGTTCGTAATCCTAAGGTATTCCTTATGGATGAGCCTCTTTCCAACCTGGATGCTAAACTTCGTGTACAGATGCGTATCGAGATCTCCAAGATCCATCAGAGACTTGGTGCTACAATCATCTATGTAACACATGACCAGACAGAGGCTATGACACTTGGTACCAGAATCGTTGTTATGAAAGACGGTGTTGTTCAGCAGGTTGATACACCACAGAACCTGTATCAGAAACCAGGCAACCTCTTCGTTGCTGGATTCATGGGATCTCCGCAGATGAACTTCCTTGATGCTGTTATCTCCGAGAAAGGCGGCAATGTAGTTGCTACGATCGGTGGTGAGCATGAGGTTATCGTTCCGGCAGCTAAAGCTAAAGTCCTGAAAGACAAAGGCTATGTTGGAAAGAAAGTTGTTCTTGGTATCCGTCCTGAGGATATCCATGATTCTCAGATGTTCCTTGAGACATCTCCAAGCAAACCAATGAACTCCGTAGTTAAAGTTTACGAGCTTCTTGGTGCTGAAGTATTCCTGTACTTCGATGTTGACGGAACTCAGGTTACAGCACGAGTTGATCCTCGTACAACAGCTAAGACCGGTGATCCGATCAGATTTGCATTCGATATGGAGAAAGCTCACTTCTTCGACAAAGAGACAGAGCTTACTATCACAAACTAATTCTCATCGAATCATAAAAACAGAATGTAACCCCGGGGGATATGATTTCCCGGGGTTTTCTTTTTATTTCACTAGTTTTATTTTACATTAGAAAGGACGCTTTTTATGAAAATACAGCAAACAATTCAAAAATCTCTGGATGACTGGAACCGGATCAGCGGTCTTGATTTCTGTATTCTGGATGAAAATGACCAGATATACATTTCCACAGGGGATCGCCGGCTTCCTTCTTCTGAAAAGCTTGCTCAGTTCCGGGAGGATCCTGCCTTATGCATCTCCAATCACAGCTGCAGTCTGTACAAGCTGAACAACGCACCTCAGAGCAATATGCTTCTGATCGTATGGGGCTCCGGAGAGCAGACTTCTACCATCGGAGAGCTTGCTGTCTGCCAGGTAGAAAGTCTCCTAACCGCCTATACGGAAAAAACAGACAAGAACTCCTTTATGCAGAATCTTCTCCTGGACCGCTATTCCCAGGTAGAGGCTTTTAACAAGGCTGCCCGTCTTCATATCACACCTTCTGCCCGCCGTGCGGTATTTCTTGTAGAAACCAAGCAGTATAAGGACGAAAATGCCCTTGCTACCATCCGTAACATCTTTTCTGCCCGTACACGGGATTTTATCACTGCACTGGATGATTCCGGCATCATCGTAGTACGTGAGCTTCAGAACACCGAAAGCTACGAAGAGTTGGATGGTATCGCCTGCATGCTGGTGGATATGCTCAATACAGAGGCCATGACCTCTGCCTGGGTTTCCTACAGCAATGTTGCAGATGATATCATGGAGCTTTCCGACGCTACAAGGAAGCCCGCACTGCTCTGGAGGTCGGCAAGATCTTTTATGCTGACAAAAACGTTTTCGGTTACAACCGGCTGGGCATTGGCCGTCTGATCTATCAGCTTCCCACTCAGGTCTGCAACATGTTTGTAGGCGAGATCTTCGGAGAAGAATCCCTGGAATCTATTGACGACGAAACCCTCAATATCATCCGGACCTTCTTTGAAAATAACCTGAACCTTTCTGAAACTTCCAGACAGCTCTATGTGCACCGGAATACTCTGGTATACCGTTTTGAAAAGCTGCAGAAACGTTTTGGCCTGGATATCCGTACCTTTGAGGATGCACTGGCCTTCAAGCTTGCCATGATGGTGTCCGATTACATCACCTACTCCGGAAATCATGGAAAATAGATTCTGCCCGTAAAAATTCATCAAAAATGCCGGAACACAAAAAAAGCCCCGGAAACAGCAGATAATGTCTGTTTCCGGGGTTTTCTTTATTTCAGCAACATCAGATGCTCCGATGGAAGATACAGATATTCCGGAAGATCTTTATCCGGATCCTCCGTAAAGCTGTTTTTGGGACGCATCCACCATAATCCGGCAGCATTCTCTTCTGCTTTGTTCCGGATCATATACTGATGTTCAAATGTAGTTTCTATGTATTGGTCTACCCGCACTGCCATACAGTTCTCACCCGGCTTTGCTTCCGGGCGGATCCAGTGGCCGCGTATCCCTACGTAAGTAATGTCCTCATCTACGTTTTCTTCGGTATGGAGCTTCATTTTCCAGTCCGCCGCATAGATCTCGTGAGATCCCAGCCTCTCCGCTCTGGAAAAATTCTTACAGCCGGTAAGCTTTGCTGCTTCCAGAAGTCCCGGTCTCTCAAACAGCTGCTTTGTCTCCCCGGTCACAAGGATCCTGCCTTCATGTACAATGGAAAGCTCCCTGCAGAATTTATAGGCCTCATCTCTGCTGTGTGTCACAAGGATCATATCTCCCGAATAGTCCTTGAGGAAATCCTGCATCTCCCGCTGGAGCACGTCCTTCAGGTAACCGTCCAGTGCGGAAAACGGCTCATCCAGAAGAATAGCTTCCGGCTCTCCGATCATCATTCTGGCCAGTGCCACTCTCTGCTGCTGTCCGCCGGAAAGCTGTGAGGGCAGGCGCTTCTCCAGCCCCTCCATATGATATCGCCGAATCAGATCTGCCACCTTTTCCCTGGCGGAGGCTTTTTCCCCACGATAGCCGCAGCGGATGTTCTGTTCCACTGTCATGGTTGGGAACAAGGCATAATTCTGAAACAGATATCCGATTCGCCGCTTCTGCGGTTTCAAATTGATCCCCTTTTCAGAATCAAACACTGTTTTTCCATTGATGACGATTCTTCCCTTATCCGGTGTTTCGATCCCTGCAATACAACGTAAGGTCATGCTTTTTCCGCTGCCGGAAGCACCAAGAAGCCCAATGGATGCCGAACTGCCTTCAAAATTCACCTTCAGGGAAAAATCACGGAAGTTTTTTTCGATATTTACTTTGACTGCCATCAGATCCACCTTCTTGTCTTCATTCCTCTTCCGGATACGATATTGATCAATGCCACGATCACAAAGGATATCAGCACGATCACAATGACCCAGAATCCTGCAGTTCCGTAATTTCCGGCTGCTGTCTCTGATGCAATCGCAACAGAAACTGTTCTGGTTTTTCCAAGGATATTTCCGGCAAGCATGGAGGTTGCGCCATATTCTCCGATCGCGCGTGCAAATGCCAGCACTGTTCCGGATGCAATCCCCGGTCCTGCCGCCGGCATGACTACTCGCCAGAATATCCGGCTGTCGCTCATCCCCAGAGTCTGACCTGCATGGATAAGATTTATATCCACCTGTTCAAAAGCAGCCCGTGCATTGCGGTACATCAGCGGAAATGCGATCACTGCCGCTGCAATCACACAGCCCTTCCAGGTCTGCACGATCTTAATATCAAAATTATCCAGAAGAAAGCTTCCGAAGGGCCTTTTCAGGCTGAAGATCAGAAGCAGAAAAAATCCAGCCACTGTAGGAGGAAGTACCAACGGAAGAGTAAGGATCCCGTCCAGTACTGCTCTGGCTCCCGGCTTCAGTTTCATAATCTTTCGGGCACAGAATATTCCCAGAAAAAAAGCGATCACTGTCGCTGCCAGACCTGTTTTTAAGGAAATCCACAGAGGACTCCAGTTTATTTTGCTCAAAAATTCTGCCATATTTCATTCCTGCGTCAGCATTTACTGTGTTTCAGTATTTACTGCCGATTTTCTACATCATGCTCATTTGGATGTGCTGTCTGCGGAAGCTGTACTGTCCTCAGCCTCATATGCTGTAAATCCATAGTCCTCAAATACCTTAATTGCTGCGTCAGACTCTACATAATCAAGAAAAGCCTCTGCTGCCTTTGTATCGTCTTCAGATGCTTCCTTGTCCTCGATAAGTCCCACAGGATAAAGAACCGGCGTCTTAAGGCTGTCTGCCGGCGCCTCTGCGATGATATCCACTTTATCAGTAACAGATGCAGCATCTGTCGCATATACAACACCAACCTCATTACTTCCTTCACTGACTGCTGCAAGTACATCCGTTACATTCTTGCACTCGTTGATCTCCATTTTGTTTACATCATCCATGATTCCAAGATTGCTAAAGATCTCACGGGAGTACTGTCCCACCGGAACATCCTCTCCTGCAAGCGCCATATTCTCAGCGTCTGTGATATTCTCGAATCCTGTTACCTTTGTCTCTCCGTCCTTTGGTTTGATCAGAACGACTTTGTTCTCAAGAAGATCCTTAATGGTGTCTTCCTTTGTCAGTTTTTCCTCTGTGAGGGCATCCATCTGTTTATCTGCTGCTGAAAAGAAAAGATCGCAGCGTGCACCTTCCTCGATCTGTGTCTGCAGTGTACCTGAGCTGTCTGCACTGTAATAGATCGTTACATTCGGATAAAGCTCATTAAAATCCTTCTGGATCTCCTCCATGGAATTGCTGAGGCTGGCAGCGATAAAAGCATAAACCTCTCCCTTCAGGTTCTCATCACCTTTCACTTCTTTATCTGCTGCAAAAACAGTTCCGGTCATAAGGCCTGTTGTTAAAATTCCCGCGGTAAGAGCTGCTAAGATTTTTTTCTTCATCTTTTGTTTCTCTCTTTTTCTGTTTCATTCAGTTTTGTTTAGTTTTGAATGGTTTCGTCTAATTTTACCGAAAGGAAAGTTTCTTGTCAAGCTATAAGGCATTGCTGTTTTTCTCTACAAGTGCTATCATAAATGCATAGCTGACAAGCTTCGTTTCTTATCATGAGTGGCTTGCAGCACTCCTGATACGGACAAATCCCACATCATGTTCATTGCTCTGTACAACGGAAGCATAGAACTTGCCTGATCCGGTTCATTCAATATTCAAGAGAAGGAGAATTACCTATGAAACTCAGTGCACGTAATCAGTTAAAAGGAAAAATCATCAACATCAACCAGGGAGCTGTAAATTCCATCGTTTCCATTGATATCGGTGGTGGAAATATCATCACTGCTACCATCTCCTGTGCGGCGGTGGAAGAACTTGGACTGAAAGTAGGCTCTGATGCTTACGCAGTCATCAAAGCAACCAATGTTATGGTAGGTATCGATGAATAAGGTTTACACAGCCCAGGAAGTGGCAGATAAGCTGAAGATCAAAAAGTCAACGGTATATGACCTGATCAAGCGGGGAGAGCTGCCATCCTCCAAAGTCGGCAAACAGTTGCGTGTCAGCGAGGAACAGTTGTCTCAGTATCTTAATAATCCGGAATGTTCTTCCCCTTCTGTTCAGTCTCACAATTATCAGCCGGAAAGTTCTCTTCTGAAAAGAGATTATCTTCTGCATTCCAGTGGACTGATCATCAGCGGGCAGGCTTCTCCGGCTCTGGATCTTCTCCTGAATCAGCTTCCCACACACCCGGACAGTCTGCCGATTCTGCAATCTCACATGAATACCTACAACGGACTGTATTCTCTTTATTTTGAAAAAGTCCACATTGCCTGTGCATCCGCCTCACCGGAAGATATCCATAGCCTTGTACCCGGTATTCCACTGACTGTGATCTCTCTGTGTCAGTATCCCGTCGGCTTCTATGTAAAAAAGAAAATCCCAAGAATATCCGGGGATTTTCTGATCTTACACGGGCAGATATTATTTTTGCGAACCGCGAAAAAGGAAGCAGCCGTCGTATCCTTCTTGACCGTACACTTCTATCTTCCGAAATTTCACCGGATTCCATATCCGGATATCGAAATGAGCTTGTTACCGATCACTCCACGGCTGCTGCGGTGGCTGGCGGACAGGCAGACATAGCTCTTGGCGAGGCCTGTGTAGCGAGAAGCTTTCCGGAGCTGGATTTTCTTCCTGTTTGCCAGGAATCACTCTTCCTGGTTATGCAGACTAAAAATCTGAGCACCCCCGGCTTTCAGGCCGTAGCGGAAACCATTGCATCCGAACCTTTCCGTCGGTTCTTGTCTCTCCAGACCGGCTACGATACCACAGATACCGGAAACATCCGGCATATTAAAGGATAAAGAAAAATCTTATCTGTGAAATTCTTCCGCAACCATTTCTTTGATGATAATACAAAATCAGCCAGCACGTTCATGAATGCTCCTTATTTTTACCGAATCAAGGAAGGCCCCCGAGCTCATGACTGCTGGCTGATCTTTATTTATTCAGATATTGATATACTCTTGAAGAAATCGAACGGATTCCGTGCAGTAAATGATCTTCGGAAGCTCCTTCAGAAAATATACATAATACATAATTTGTTTTCTTTCCATAGATGATCGCCATATCATGCTGAACTGAGCTTGTTTCACCCGTTTTGTTCGCACACACTACACCTGCCGGAAGGCCTGATGGAATTTTGTATCGTTTCGTCTGATGCAGTAAAAGATTTAACATTTCTCTGGAATACTGTTGAGAAACGCACCGACCTCTATAGATTTTTTCTAAAAGCATCCCACAATCTTTTGCAGATGCCGTGTTACGCCACCCATCACTGCTCCAGGCTGAAGAAGATGGATGCAAGGAACTGTGGCAGCCGGTATTTTTGTAACCGTTCTTTCGAAGATATTGGTTCACTACAGCCGTTCCTCCTACAAAGCTTCCACCCCCTTGACGCCTTACCAGTTCATTATAACATTCATTATCACTGACAGTGATCATATCCCACAGCAAGCTGTACACACCGGAGCTGTATTGCATTTTTCCCTGACGAATCTGATCATAGACGGATGCCATCACAAACGCCTTGATCGTACTTGCCGGATACATTTCCTGATCATTTATATTTACAACATTTCCTGTTTTCAGATCTTTTATATAAACAGACCAGTTTCCACCGTAGGCAGAAGCAAAACTCTCTAATTCCGATTTAAACTCACTTAAGGCATACTCTGATCTTGTACTTTTTCTTCCCCTCCAGTCCACATACTGACCATCCGGTGTTTTCATATTTTTCGCAATGGTTCCGTTAGATTTCAGGTAATAGCCATCTTTCCACCGGTTCACCAGCATTTTTCCATTTTGATCTACATAATATTGCTGGCCATCACAGGTTACCCACCCTGCCTTCTGTGCCATTCTTCCGTTATCATTGCCAAAATAATAGATTCCGTTAAACTTTTTTCCCTGAACTGTTTTGTTCATTTTATGAAAAGACGGACGCATGCAGATTCTTCCGGTTCCATAGAAATAATAATAACCACTTTTAAAATTACGCCCACCGAATCTTCTCTGTCTTATATAACGTACTGTTCCACGATCAGCCAGTTTCCGTACGCTTCCACATAATAAATGCCTGCGATAATTTTTTTGCCCCGCACGTTCTGTTCAGCTACGTTTACAAAGCCACGCTCTCCCTTTGAAATTCTTCCATTGGAGTCTGTGATGTGGTATTTATCAAAGCGGACACCAGAAACTGTCTTTTTATCGAAATAATACACGGATTGTTTTCTCAAAAGTTTTCCGTTTTTGTCAAACATATAAAATCCTGTTTTTAAAAACTCTGTCTTTGGAATTGACAAATAACGCAATCCGCTAAGTTTTCGCTTCTTTGAATCTTTCAGATACCAGTTTCCGCCGGATTTCTGAAGATAATTTCCACTGTTATCCCAAAATCGTACTGTTCTTTCAGCAGCCTCGACCTTTATCTCTGTACTTCTGATACCAATAATGCCTCCAAAAATCATTACTAATATCATCCAATATATACAAACTATTTTCTTTGCTTTCATACTTTAACAAGACCTGCCACAGACGATGACAGGTCTTTCTCCTTTATCTTTATTATCCTATTTTCACACAGATGTTCTGGATCAGGCGGTTGTATCCGCTTACCTTTTTCAGCCATTCCAGCGCTATGGACACGGCCAGTGAAGCCAGCAGAAGCGTCAGTGTATTGGTCAGAAAATATCCACTCACATACACAAAAGAATATTGTCTTATAAATGTATGTATCAGAAATATATTCATGGAATGTTTTCCGAGAAACAGTAAAATCTGTCGCACTCCCGGAATAACATTAATAAATTCGCAGCAAAATGCCATAAATACAATTGGATACACACCCCAGTGGATCTCACTGTATACCTTCAGCGGCAAAGTTCTGTAGGCTTTATACAAAATAAACACCGCAAGAAGTTCCAGAAGAAATTTGAAAACATGCTTCACTCCAACATTCCATATCCTAAACCATCGGTTAAACAAATCATACTTGGCTACACACATTCCCATGAGAAATACCGGTAAAAATGCATAAATACCTGTAATTCCCATAACCTCCATGGAAATTGTCCGCGGAAATGCCGCAACAGCCACAAGAATAAATACCAGATATTCTTCCTTTATCATAAACAGCGGCACGCAGATGATAAAAATGATCGCCGCGCTCATATACCACCAGGTTCCGTTCAGAGTCGAAGTTCCGAAAAGTTTCGCCAGACCAAAAAAATCCAGCACCATTGCGCTAACACCTTTGGCAATATTTCCGTTTCCGAAATATCTGGTCACGGCATAGCCGTTATAAAGCTGTAAGATCACAACAGAAAGCCCCATATGATCCAGAACCCTCCCATTGTTTTTATCAGTCTTTTGGCTGTCCACTTACCAGGTGTGGAATTATTTTTTCTGTAACTGAGATACAGTCCGTATCCGGAAATAAATGCATAGATCGGTACACAGATCTTAAATGTTCTGCACAGATACATGATCCGATCTGCCGAAAACGGAGTGAAAACAACATTCAGTCCCTCAAATCTGTCTTGACTCAGATACATATGATGGAACAGCATCATAACAATGGCAATGCCCTTTATCGCCTGAGAATTATATTTATCAAACTTTATTGCCTGCTTTCCTTCCAAAATCCAACCTCCATATTACCGATTCTCGATGATTCTCTCATACACACGTTTGGAACAGTTACGGTCATTAAATGCAAAGGTCTCATCCATTCGTTTCCGATATTCCTCTTTCATCTGACAGCTGTCTGCCATATATTCAATGATCCGTTCCACAGTTCCGTCCAGTGTATGTTCCACCTCTCCAAAGCCATCTCTCTCATAGTCAAAGTATCCCTCTGTGTAGGAATGCGCACCACTGAAAAAGCTGTCTCTGTCAAACTGGGAGTATACGATGGGTTTTCTCAGGTATGCAAAATCAAAGGCAACCGAAGAATAGTCCGTGATCATCAGATCTGTCTGGGCAAAAATGTCCTTGTAGGAATAAGACGAATCCATAAATTTTACCCGTGGATCATGGCGGAACATATGCAGGCCGTCAATGGTATTTGGGTGAGGCATGAAGCAGATGGTATATCCGTATTTCTCTGCCGCTCCCAGAAGTTTTTCGTTGTTGAGAAGATCATCATAAAAATGGAAGTATTCGCTTTCCTGAAATTCTTTTCCAAGCTGCCATACTCCTCTGGCATCGGTTCCTGAGGAAAGGCTCTTGCGCCAGGTAGGCATCACCGTCACATACTTGCGTTCATCATGGACCAGACGGTCATAACGTGGCATTCCCGTAAGCCAGATATTTTTTTCCGGATAAAAATAGTCATAGGTAAAGGCAGAATCATACTCCGGCTTTGTGCTGACGATAAATCCGAAAAGATTACGGTTGTATTTGTTCAGCCACTTGGACTGGTTGTCTTTGGTAACACCATGCTGCAGAAATACCAGCTTTTTGTCATAGATAATATCACGGTACAGATACTCCAGCTTTCCAAAAGGATTGATCACCGGTTTGTTAGCCTGGGAGGACAGTGAAAATTCATTCAGCAGGAACAGAAGCTTATGTTTCCAGGAGAAAGGCTCCACAACCTTTCCAAGCTTCCTCATTTCCACATAATCCTGTGTATCCTTGTTGACTACAAAATAAGGCTCCACCGTAGGGTCCGGATTGGCGCAGAGATAGCGGAACATCACTTCGCCGTTGTCATCTCCACGTGTTGTACGGTCGGAGATCAGCCAGATCTGCTTTTTCTGCTTTGCCTTCTGCATCTCGTAGAGCTTACGCACGAGAACTGCCTTTTTTCCGGCCTTTCCCTGAGAGAATATTGCTTTGGTGCGTTTTTTCTTCAGCTGTTTCTCTCTGCTCTGGCTGTATGCTCTACAGTTACTTCATACTGATGGCCCAGAACTTTTGCATCTTCCTGATCCTCTCCACGGATCATCCGGACTTTTTCGTTAAGATACAGAAGCTTATCCTCTATATGAAGGAAAAGCGGCAGCTTCTTTGTAAATGGCACATATTTTCCGTAGGAAATATTGTACATTTTATTTACATGTCCATCTGTGCCTGTACCCCAGCTGATAAACTCACTGATCTCAGAAAGCGGAATGTCCACGATATACAGCTTCTCAACGGCACTTTCTTCCCTGCACCAGCCGGTTCTTCCCAGTGTATATTTCCATCTGGCTTCATAGGTGCTGCCACCAGTCATCATATATGCACGGTTTGTCCTGCTCACAGGCTCCACAATGGAAAATTCACAGTGCAGCTGGTCTTTTTCCGGCTGGAATATCTTGACATTAAGATTATCATATATGGGATTCAGGATCGTGTCCGCCTGATCCGGGAATTTTTTTCGGATATCCGGATAATATTTCCGGAGAAGATATACTTTGTTTGCCCTGCTGAGATGCTGATTGGACATCACGATTTCCGGAAACTCCATCTGTTTCAGGAAGCTTTCGATGCCTTCCTCATATCTGCATTTTTTCTCTTCATCAAGCTCCTCGTTATCAAATATGATATCAGCCATTTTTGCGCTGTAATACAGCAGCACATAATCTGCATTTTTTTCATGAACAGGATTTTCTTTTCTTCTGCAGTCTGCGATCTTTCGGAAAAATTCCTGGTAAAATACCTCCAGTTGCTTCGGATCCTGCAGCATATTCTTCCAGTCCTCCACCATGAGATGGTCCGCAAGGATCTGCACATAGATATCTTCCCCTGAATCACTCCCAGACTCCGGCAGCTTACAACGGACTGATATACCATAGTCATCACATCCAGATACCAGATCTCCGGACGGATCTCGGATACCCATTTCACCTGATCTGCTGCAAATGTATAAGCGGTATACAGCTGATGCAGAAGATATACATTGTTATCCAGCGTTGTTTTTTTCGG
>ENA-OQAZ01000281-OQAZ01000281.1-human-gut-metagenome-genome-assembly--contig:-NODE-281-length-29049-cov-8.926561_pt1 | contig 29049 bp, 38 predicted proteins | sample MGYA00242737_ERZ504531 | MGnify/ENA primary metagenome ERZ504531 (study PRJEB26092, sample SAMD00036244) | human gut metagenome | host: Homo sapiens | study: EMG produced TPA metagenomics assembly of... | reverse complement strand
CAGTCATACACAATGCTTACATGCTTGAACGATTTATTTGCGTGTCTGGGATTGAACCAAACACGCAATTAATTGACAAACTTTTCAAAGAACTCATTTTATTTACTGCCAGAGCCGCTTAGGATGGGCTAATTTTTAACGAACTATTGTTTGAAAAGAAATATGTTAGAAAGATTTGTTGAACAAACTCACTTTACCTCACAAGAGGATTTCATTGCGAATTTTAAAGTGAAGGTGCCGGAAAATTTTAATTTCGGTTATGATGTGCTAGATGCCTGGGCGGCTGAACAGCCCGATAAAAATGCGTTGCTGTGGACAAACGACAAAGGAGCACATATACAGTTTACGTATGCGGACTTGAAGAAATATACCGATATGACTGCTCCTATTTCCAGAGCCAGGGAATCGGTCATGGAGATAAGGTCATGCTGATTTTGAAACGCCGGTATGAATTTTGGTTCTCTATCATTGCTCTTCACAAGTTGGGAGCAGTGGTCATTCCGGCTACACACTTGCTGACAAAGAAGGATATTGTGTATCGTTGTCAGGCTGCCGGTATCAAGATGATTGTGGCTGCCGGTGAACCGGTTATCACAGAACATATTTTGGCGGCTATGCCTGATTCTCCTACGGTAGAACGTCTGGTGAGTGTCGGTCCGGAATATCCGGAAGGTTTTGAAAATTTCCATAAGGGTATGGAAGCTGCCGCTCCTTTTGTACGTCCGGAACATGTGAATACCAACGAGGATATTTCACTGATGTACTTTACTTCGGGAACTACCGGAGAACCGAAGATGGTGGCACACGACTTTACTTATCCGCTCGGACATATTGCTACCGGATGCTTCTGGCACAATCTGCATGAAAATAGTTTGCACTTGACCATTGCAGATACCGGATGGGGAAAGGCTGTATGGGGAAAGCTGTACGGACAGATGATTGCTGGTGCCAATATCTTTGTATACGACCATGAGAAGTTTACTCCGGCAGATATTCTGCAAAAGATTCATGATTATCACATTACTTCACTATGTGCACCTCCTACGATTTATCGTTTCCTGATTCGGGAAGACTTGTCGAAATATGATTTGTCTTCACTGGAATATTGCACGACGGCGGGCGAGGCGTTGAACTATTCTGTATATGAGACTTTCAAACGTATTACGGGCATTCGTCTGATGGAAGGATTCGGACAGACGGAAACGGCATTGACACTGGCTACTTTCCCGTGGATGGAGCCGAAACCGGGAAGTATGGGTGTGCCTAATCCGCAGTATGACATAGACTTGCTGAAGCCAGACGGTCGTTCGGCGGAAGATGGCGAACAGGGACAGATTGTGTACGTACGGATAAAGGTAAACCGCTTGGCTTGTTCAAGGAATATTATCGTGATGCTGAACTTACCCGTGAGGCTGGCACGATGGTATCTATTACACAGGCGATGTGGCTTGGCGTGACGAAGACGGTTATTACTGGTTCGTAGGACGTGCCGACGATGTCATCAAGAGCTCCGGTTACCGTATCGGCCCGTTTGAAGTAGAAAGTGCCTTGATGACGCATCCGGCAGTAGTGGAATGTGCCATTACCGGTGTGCCCGATGAAATCCGCGGTCAGGTGGTAAAGGCCACTATCGTATTGGCAAAGGACTACAAGCAGAAGGCCGGACCGGAACTGATAAAGGAATTGCAGGACCATGTGAAACGGGTGACAGCTCCTTACAAGTATCCGCGTGTCATTGAGTTTGTGGATGAACTGCCGAAAACCATCAGTGGAAAAATCCGCCGTGTGGAAATCCGTCAAAAAGACAACAATTAAATGATAAAAAATACTATCTTTGCATCGATACTTAAATTTTATATAGAACGGTGCAAATGAAAGGAAAATTTTTTATTAATCTAGCATCTGTATTAAGTTTCTTTGCGATCTCTGGTGAGTTGACAGCACAGGTCGTAAAGCATGAGCGGTTGCTCTCTTTTGAAGAAGCTGTACCGCAGGAACTCTCCGGCGCAGGGTCGACTTTATCTCTTAGTGATGAACACTATAAAGATGGAAGCCGTTCCCTGCGTTGGACGTATAAACCGGGGGCTGTCCTTTCCCTGAAAAAGGATTTGAAGTTTGAAGCCAAAGATCCGACGGGAAAAGATACGTATCTGTCGGCTTTTATTGTATGGGTGTATAACGAGAAGGCAGTAGATAAGAAAATAACCTTTCAATTCTTGAAGGATGGAAAGGTATGTACATCTTTCCCCTTCGGCATTAACTTCACCGGATGGCGTGCGGCATGGGTTTGCTATGAACGCGATATGGAAGGTACGCCGGAAGAAGGCATGAATGAGTTGAGGATACTGGCACCGGATGTAGAAGGGGAACTTTTTATCGATCATCTGATTCCGGCCAGCAAGGTAGATGCGCGTCAGCAGGCTGCCGATGTACAGGTGCCTTTTGTACACAAAGGGACGACCAATCACTGGCTGGTGATTTATCCGCATTCATTGTGGAAATCGGATTTACCTTTGAAACCGGTTTCAGAAAAAGAGCTTCAGGATATGCACCTGATGGAAAAGCGCTACCGGGATTTGATTTATACACCGGGTAAATTGTCTCAAAAACAGATAGATAAAATTCGCCGGAAGTATGATGCCTATAAGATTGTATATAAAAATGGTAAGGTGAGAGGATTGCCTATTTTATGGTACGTCAGTCGGAAGCATACGAGCGTATGATTCCCCATTGGAACAAGGATATGTTTACGAAACTGGGCATGGAAATGAAGGCTATTTCGACCTGATGAAAACCATTGCCGTGGCATATCATAACGCGCAGGACGCACAGGTGAAACAGGAAATGCGCCAGAAATTCATGGCTATGTATGACCATATCACCGACCAGGGAGTAGCTTATGGCAGCTGCTGGGGAAACATACATCATTATGGATACAGTGTACGCAGTTTGTATCTTTCTTATTTCCTGATGAAGGATGTGCTGCGTGAAGAAAATCGTCTGGCGGAAGCGGAAGCTACTATGCGCTGGTATGCCATTACGAATGAAGTATATCCAAAGCCGACCGGAAACGGTATTGACATGGATTCCTTTAACACGCAGACTTCCGGACGTATTGCCAGCATTCTGATGATGGAGGATACGCCGGAAAAACTTCGTTACTTGCGTGCCTTCTCACGCTGGATTGACTACGGATGCCGTCCGGCTCCGGGATTGGCAGGTGCCTTCAAGAGTGACGGGGCTGCTTTCCATCACCGTAACAACTATCCTGCGTATGCGGTTGGAGGTCTGGATGGGGCAACTAACATGATTTATCTGATGAGCGGAACGACCTTTGCGGTATCTGAACTGGCTCATCAGACTGTAAAAGATGTGTTGCTGACCATGCGTTTCTATTGTAACCAGCAACAGTTCCCGCTGTCAATGTCGGGACGTCACCCCAATGGAAAAGGAAAGCTGATTCCGGTACAGTATGCCATGATGGCTATCTCTGGAACTCCTGACGGAAAAGAAAAGTATGATGCCGATATGGCTGCTGCTTACCTGCGTCTGGTAAGAGAACCGGCAAAACCGGGTGCCAATGAACCGGATTATTTACCGCAGGCACCGGCCGGACTGGAACGCAAGCTGGAGAAGAAACTGCTGAAGGCAGGCTTTACTCCTGAAAAAGACCCGCAGGGAAATTTAGCGTTGGGATATGGCTGTGTGTCTGTACAGCGACGGAACAACTGGGCGGCAGTGGTACGTGGTCATTCACGTTACTTATGGGATGCAGAGCATTACCTGGATGCCAATTTTTATGGACGATACTTGGGTTATGGCAGCATGCAGGTGCTGACTGCTCAGCCGGGAGAAAGAGTAACCTTTACAACGAGTGGCTGGCAGGAAAACGGATTCGACTGGAACCGAATTCCGGGTGCTACTTCCATTCATCTGCCTTTTGACCAGTTGCGTGCGAAAGTGCTGAATGTGGATGCTTTTTCCGGAATGGAAGAAATGCTGTATTCTGATGAGTCGTTTGCCGGAGGGCTTTCTCAAGAACGTGAGAATGGAAACTTTGGTATGAAGTTGCACGAACATGATAAGTACAACGGTTCGCACCGTGCGCGGATTTCGTATCATTTCTTTGGAAATACCATCGTAGCTCTTGGCTCTGACATTGAGAACGTTAATCATGATTATCCAACAGAAACTACTGTATTCCAGCTGGCTGCCATTACGCCGGAAGAAAAAGCATATTGGGACAACTGGAAGGATAACGGACATACGTATCTGGCTCCTAATGGAGTGGGGTATTATGTACCGGGAAATGTACAGTTTGAAAAGAACTTCCCTCAGGTAACAGTTGGTGAACGTAGTGTAAAACCGACTTCCGGCGATTGGGTATCTTTGGTGTTCAATCACGGAAAAGCACCTCAGGGGGCTTCGTATGAATATGCGGTGTTGCCGCAGACTGATGAGCAGGGTTTGACACAGTTTGCCAAACAGCCGACTTATCAGGTGTTGCAGAAAGACCGGAATGCGCATATCGTGACTTCCGGTGCAGAACACTTGACTTCATACGTGCTTTTTGAAACTCCACAGAAGGCTTTGCCAGGTGATTTCATTGAGAAGGCGGATACTTCTTGTCTGGCTATGGTAAAGCAGGTGGACAAGAAAAAACTGGTGCTGACCGTAGCACAGCCGGATATGGCTTTCTATCGTGGTCCGAGTGATGAGCCTTTGATGAAAATGGCAAACGCATTGAACGCAGTATTTATTCTCGCCCGTGGATTGATGACGAAAGTAAGGAGATTCCGGTAACCATCACCTTGAAAGGGAAATGGAATGTGGCATCTCATCCTGCTGTGAAAGTGCTGGAATCGGACAAGAAACATACCGTATTGCAGTTTACTTGCCGTGAAGGAAAGAGTTATGATGTGCAGCTTTCCAAATAGGATACTGTAAGGTATACATACACAAAAAGCCGGAGTGACAAGTTGAACGCTCCGGCTTTTTGTGTATTTGTATGATGGATAGTTAGTTGCGCGAATCGGCTCCCCACATCATTTTCTCGCGTAAGGTATTGAAGAAAGAGTGGTGGCAGCGCTTGACGATACGGATGAAGTATTCTCCCCTCCGGATAGTGAGTCGGGTACCTTCACGGAAAGTTTCACTCCGGCCATCGATGGCAATCAGGAAATTATGGCTGCGACTTTCTACTTCCAGTGTGACTTCCCATTCATCGCGAATGACAATGGGGCGTACGTTTAAACTGTGTGGAGCTACGGGAGTCAGGCTGATGGTACCGCTCTGAGGTACTAAAATCGGACCGCCTACACTGAGGGAGTAGCCTGTAGAACCGGTAGGGGTAGCCACAATCAGGCCGTCTGCCTGATACACATTTAACAGTTCCCCGTTGATATAGGCACGGATGGTAATCATGGAAGAACTGTCTCGCTTCAGAATGGCGATTTCATTCAGCCGTAAGGATAGCCTTTCAGCACCTGACCGTTGCAGGTGAGTTTCAGCACCCTTCGTGGTTCTGCCAGATACATTCCCTGATAAATCTCATCGAAGGTTTCTTCCATCTGGTCGGGTGAAATATCGGCCAAGAAGCCCAATCGCCCGGTATTGATGCCTAATATGGGGATTTCCTTGTTGCCAACCAGGCTGGCTGTTTTTAGAAACGTACCGTCTCCTCCTACACTGAGTGCCATGTCGGCGGTAAAGTCATGACCGTTGAAAATCTCTAAATTGGTTAAATCTGCGTTTGTGTGCAGGCGAAGGAACTCATAAAACTCACGATGGATACAGATGTGCGCCTCCTTGCGCCGGAGGATTTCCAGCAGATGGGTTACATGAGCCGATTTATGCTCCTGATACGTATTTCCAAAGAGGGCGAATTTCATCTTCCGCTGCATAGAATGTGTCTTTTTTATCAATCTTTTTAAGAATAAACATGTCAAGTTTCTCGTAAAACCTGCTAACTTTGCACGTTGTTGATGCAAAGATAACGAAATTCATGAAATATGACTAAATTAAGTGTGAATATAAATAAGGTGGCTACGCTTCGTAATGCACGAGGTGGAAACAACCCTGATGTAGAGAAAGTAGCGCTGGACTGCGAGCTGTTCGGGGCGGAAGGTATCACGGTTCACCCACGTCCGGATGAACGTCATATCCGGTATGCGGATGTATATGCCTTGCGCCCGGTGTTGAAAACTGAATTCAATATCGAAGGATATCCTTCGAAAGAGTTTATCGACCTGGTACTGAGAGTAAAACCTACACAGGTGACTTTGGTGCCGGATGCTCCTGACCAGATTACTTCGAATTGTGGATGGGACACCAAAACGCATCAGGCTTTCCTGACAGAATTGATGGATACGTTCGGTGAAGCAGGCATACGTACCTCTATTTTTGTAGGTACAGACCTGGAACTGATTGAGTATGCGGCCAAGACAGGAGCCGACCGTGTGGAATTGTACACGGAACCTTATGCCTCACTCTATCCCAAGAATCCGGAAGCAGCCGTGGCTCCTTTTATAGAAGCGGCTGAGAGAGTACATAAACTGGGAATGGGATTGAATGCCGGACACGATTTGAGTCTGGTGAACTTGAAGTATTTCCATGATAATATCCCTTGGCTGGATGAAGTTTCTATTGGTCACGCACTGATTTGTGATGCACTTTATTTAGGATTAAAGAAAACCATTGAAGAATATAAAAATTGCCTTCGTTAAATTATGATGACATTAACTTTACTGGCTGCCGCACAAGCTGTAGCCGATACAATGGCCGGAGCAAATCCGGTGTTGACTCCGGTTGCTTCGGGGGAACCGCAGATGAATCTTTGGGATATGGCCTGCAAAGGAGGCTGGATTATGATCGTACTGGCTTTGATGTCGGTAATTGCTTTTTATATTTTCTTTGAACGCGCGGTGGCTATCCGCAAGGCTGGAAAGGATGATCCTTTGTTTATGGACCGTATCCGTGATTATATCAAATCGGGAGAAATCAAATCGGCTATCAATTATTGCCGCATTACGAACACTCCTTCTGCACGTATGATTGAAAAAGGAATCACACGTATGGGACGTCCGGTTGCCGATGTGCAGGCTGCCATTGAAAATACCGGAAACATCGAAGTGGCCAAGCTGGAAAATGGTTTGTCCATTATGGCTACCATTTCAAGTGGGGCACCGATGTTGGGATTCTTGGGTACGGTAACCGGTATGGTACGTGCCTTTTGGAATATGGCTAACGCTGGAAACAACATTGATATTACCCTTTTGTCAAGTGGTATTTATGAGGCCATGATTACTACGGTGGGTGGACTGGTAGTAGGTATTGCTACGATGTTTGCCTATAATCATCTGGTGTATCGTGTAGATAAGGTAGTAAGTCAGATGGAAGCACGTACGCTGGCTTTCATGGACTTGCTGAATGAACCGACTGAAAAATAATCGCGTATGGCTTTAAAGAGAAGACAGAAAATATCACCCAGCTTCAGCATGTCGTCTATGACCGACTTGATTTTCCTGCTGCTGATATTTTTTATGATTACTTCTACCATGGTATCGCCGAATGCCATCAAGGTGCTTCTGCCGCAAGGTTCGGAGCAGACTTCGGCCAAACCCATGGCACGGGTGATTATAGATAAAGACCTGAATTATTACGGGGCTTTCGGCAACGAAGATGAAATGCCGCTGGCCATTGATGAAGTGACCGCCTTTCTTCAGGAGTGTGCCCGGAAAGAACCGGAAATGTATGTGGCATTGTATGCTGATGAATCGATTCCTTATCGGGAAATCGTGCGGGTGCTGAATATTGCGAACGAGAATCATTTTAAGATGGTCCTGGCGACTCGCCGTCCGGATAAAAACTAAAACAGAGTAACGTTGAAAAAAAATAAGGTAATCGGAATTGTATGTACGGTGGCTTTGCACGTGCTGGTGCTGCTGTTGCTGTTTCTTCTGAAGCTGACCGTTCCGGCAGAACAGGAGGAAGGCGGTGTACCCGTCATGTTAGGCAATACGGAACTGGCTGCAGGTGATGCCGACCCTTATACGATGACCGAGGTGGATGTCATGCCGTCGGAAGCTCCTTCTTCTGCACCGGAAGCTGTAGCGGAGCCAGAGGTAGAACAGCCCATGATTACGCAGCAGGATGAGCCTTCTTTGCAGGTGAAGAAAGAAAAGCCTAAAACAGAGACGAAGAAGGAACAACCTAAAAAGACACCGGTAAAGACTGAAACGCAGAAGGTGAATAAGCCGAAGGAGAAAACAGAGGCGGAAAAACGGGCGGAAGCAGAAAAAGCGGCAGCTCAGGCTGCGGCCAATGCCATTGCCGGGGCGTTTGGAAAAGGTTCTCAGATGGGAAGCAAAGGAAATGCTGCCGGAGCCGGACTGCAGGGTAGTCCTACAGGAAATTCTTCTACTGGAAAAACGAGTGGTGTAGGTGGTTATGGCACATTCGACCTGAACGGGCGAACTTTGGGAGGTGGAAAGCTTCCTGTACCCGTCTACAATGTGCAGGATGAAGGACGTGTGGTTGTAACCATTGTGGTGAATCCAGCCGGACAGGTCATCAGTACCAGCATTAACAAACGGACGAACACAGTGAATCCGGCATTGCGAAGAGCGGCGGAAGAGGCAGCTCGAAAAGCACGCTTTAATGCGGTGGATGGAGTGAATAATCAGAGCGGTACCATTACGTACTACTTTAAGTTGAAATAAAACTTTTAATTCTAAATAATAGATTTATGAAAGCAGTTTGTATCTTTTTGGCTGAAGGTTTCGAGGAAATGGAAGCCATGTTTCCGTTGGATATTATGCGCAGAGGCGGATTGAACGTAAAAACGGTGTCTGTCACTGGAAACAAGACGGTCATCAGTCTCATCAGGTACCATTGTGGCTGATTTGTTGTTCGAAGAACTGAAGGAGGAAGATGTAGAAATGATTGTTCTTCCTGGTGGACTGCCGGGTGCTACTAACTTGGATGCACATGCCGGACTGGACAAACTGATTATGAGCTTTGCGGCTGCCGGAAAACCGTTGGCTGCCATTTGTGCCGCTCCGATGGTATATGGCAAGCGCGGTTTGCTGAAAGGCAAGAAAGCTACTTGCTATCCGGGCTTCGACAAGTTCCTGGAAGGAGCAGAATACACAGGAAATATGGTAGAAGTAGTCGACAACTTCATTTTGGGTAAAGGTCCGGGTGCTGCACCTGCCTTTGGCTTTACTATCCTGGAGAAATTTGCAGGAGCAGAAAAAGCACTCGAAGTGAAAAAAGGAATGTTGCTGGCTTAATGAAGAAATATGTGATAGTGGTAGCGGGAGGAAAAGGCCTGCGTATGGGGGGAGAGATTCCCAAACAATTCATTCCGGTAAAAGGAAAACCGGTATTGATGCGTACGCTGGAAACTTTTCATGCCTGTGACCCGAACATTGAACTGATTGTGGTGCTTCCGGTGGAACAGCGTTCCTACTGGGAGCACCTTTGTGCTGAATATGGCTTTACGTTGCCTCACCGTGTTGCGGCAGGTGGAGAAACCCGTTTCCATTCCGTAAAGAACGGATTGACACTGGTAGAAGAAGACGGTGTGGTCGGTGTGCACGACGGGTACGTCCTTTCGTTTCTGCCGAAGTCATTGCGAATTGTTATGCGCAGGCAGCCACTTTGCAGGCTGTGGTTCCGGTAACAGATGTAGTGGAAACAGTCCGTCATTTGTTGCCCGAAGGAGGAAGTGAGACTGTATCACGCAATGACTACAAGCTGGTGCAGACTCCTCAAGTCTTCACTGTGGAGTTGTTGAAACGGGCCTATGCCCAGGACTACAAGCCCTTCTTTACCGACGATGCTTCGGTGGTGGAAGCATTGGGACAGCCGGTACATCTGGTATCCGGCAACCGGGAGAACATCAAACTCACTACACCCTTTGACTTGAAAGTAGCAGAATCTCTTATCGACGACTAATGTTTGACCTATCCACACGCGATGTGAAATATTTGCCAGGAGTAGGGCCGCAGCGGGCGGCCATGCTGAATAAGGAATTAAATATCTATTCCTTACGCGACCTGTTGTATTATTTCCCATACAAGTATGTGGACCGTAGTCGTCTGTATTACATCCATGAGATAGACGGCAACATGCCTTACATTCAGTTGCGCGGACGGATTCTGAGTTTTGAAGTGTTCGGAGAAGGCCGTCAGCGTCGGTTAGTAGGACATTTCTCCGATGGTACGGGAGTGGTGGATTTAGTGTGGTTTCAAGGATTGAAGTATATCACCGGAAAGTACAAAGCCAACGAAGAATACATCGTGTTCGGTAAGCCGACGGTTTTCAACGGACGTATCAACGTGGCGCATCCCGATATTGACCCGGCACAGGAACTGACCCTTTCTACCATGGGGCTTCAGCCTTATTACAACACTACGGAAAAGATGAAGCGTACCAGCCTGAATTCTCATGCGCTGGAAAAGCTGATGAAAAATCTTTTTCAGGCCTTGCAGAAGGAAAACTTTGAGGAAACGCTAAGTCCCTCTTTAATCGCGGCACATCAGCTGATGCCTTTGACCGATGCGTTGTATAATATTCATTTCCCGCAGAATCCGGAACTTCTTCGTAAGGCACAGTATCGCTTGAAATTTGAGGAACTGTTTTACGTACAGCTCAATATTCTCCGTTATACCAAAGAACGTCGTAACAAATTTCGTGGACTGGTATTCGAACGGGTGGGTGAAATTTTCAATACCTTTTATGCACATCACCTGCCTTTCCAGTTGACGGGGGCACAGAAACGTGTAATCAAGGAAATGCGTCGCGACATGGGCAGTGGACGACAGATGAACCGTCTGTTGCAAGGCGATGTGGGCAGTGGAAAAACATTAGTAGCTCTGATGACCATGCTGATAGCCTTGGATAACGGATTCCAGGCCTGCATGATGGCTCCGACGGAAATTCTTGCCACACAGCATTATGAAACTATCCGTCGCTTTCTGAATGGGATGCCGTACGGGTGGAGCTGTTGACCGGCAACGTGAAAGGCAAACGCCGTGAAGCAATTCTCCGCGACTTATTAACAGGGGATGTGCATATCTTGATTGGTACGCATGCCGTGATTGAAGATACCGTCAACTTCTCTTCTTTGGGACTGGTGGTGATTGACGAACAACACCGTTTTGGAGTAGCCCAGCGGGCCAAGTTGTGGGTTAAGAATACCCGTCCTCCTCATGTACTGGTTATGACAGCCACTCCGATTCCCCGTACGCTGGCCATGACCTTGTATGGCGACCTGGATGTGTCAGTCATTGATGAATTGCCTCCCGGCCGAAAGCTATCCAGACCATTCACCAATTTGATAACCGTCGGAAAAGCATGTACGAGTTCATGCGGAAACAGATTCAGGAAGGCCGTCAGGTATACATCGTGTATCCGTTGATACAGGAGAGCGAAAAGATGGACATCAAGAATCTGGAAGAGGGTTACATGCACGTCTGCGAGGAGTTTCCTGAGTACAAGGTCAGCAAGGTGCATGGCAAGATGAAACCTGCTGAGAAAGAAGAAGAAATGCAGCGTTTCTTGGCGAACGAAACCCAGATTATGGTGGCCACTACCGTGATAGAAGTCGGTGTGAATGTACCAATGCCTCGGTGATGGCTATTGAGAATGCCGAACGATTCGGACTTTCCCAGCTCCACCAGTTGCGTGGGCGAGTAGGTCGGGGTGCCGACCAGTCCTATTGTATTTTAGTAACCGGATACAAGTTGACGGAAGAAACCCGCAAGCGCATTGAAATCATGGTGCAGACCAATGACGGTTTTGAAATTGCCGAAGCCGACCTGAAACTACGTGGTCCCGGTGATTTGGAAGGTACTCAGCAGAGTGGGGTAGCCTTCGATTTGAAAATTGCCGACATCGCCAAAGACGGCCAGTTGTTGCAGTATGTCCGTGAAATAGCTGAACGCCTGCTGGATGACGACCCTGAAGGCATGAAACCGGAAAATCAAATTGTCTGGCAGCAGTTGAAAGAGCTTCGTAAGAAAAATGTAAACTGGTCTGTAATCTCTTGATTGTTAATATTATATGATTTGTCTGGACGTGACCGGAAAACGCAAGTACGTTTGGAGGTAAACGCCTTTACGTTTGTATCTAAACGTACTTGTGTTTCAGGTAAAATGTACTTACGTTCTGTTTGAAATGTACTTGTGTTTTGGGAAGAATATAAAAGTTTTTCGTGTATCTGTTGAAAACGGGATAGTATGGTCGCAAAAAATTACATGTATTCCGTAAAAGATTCCATTTTTTCGTGTATGTTGAGACGGTACTTTTGAATTGAAGATATTATGTCTCATTTTTTTACTTTAACTAGGAAAAACAATGAATCGATTTACGGGAACAATTATATGTATGATGACGGGAATGCTGGCCATGGCACAGCAGGTGTATGAACTGGATATGCCTGTCAAGGAAAAGACAATTTATAGTGGGCATCTGAAGTTGGGAGGAAGTAATCCTTCCGGTGAGCGTATTGAGGTAAATAGCTATTATATGTCGGTAGGAGGAAAGCCGGTTATTCCAGTAATGGGAGAGTTCCATTATAGCCGTTATCCGGAATGTCAGTGGGAAGAAGAAATCCTGAAAATGAAGGCAGGAGGAGTAACGGTGATTCCTACGTATGTATCTGGAGTATCCACGAAGAAAAGGAAGGCGTATTTAATTGGGAAGGGAACCGGAATCTTCGTAAGTTTCTGTCATTGTGTCAGAAACATAATATGTGGACGGTGGTACGAATAGGCCCTTTCTGTCATGGGGAAATACGAAACGGAGGACTTCCCGACTGGTTGTTTGCCAAGCCCTTGGAAATTCGTTCGAACGATGCGAACTACCTGAAGTACGTGAAACGCCTTTATGAAGAGATTGGCCGACAGTTGGAAGGATTGTATTATAAAGACGGTGGAACGATTATCGGCACGCAGATAGAAAATGAACACCAGCATTCGGCGGCTCCTTGGGGAATTACGTATCCGGGCGAACCGAAGGACATGACGTCGGCCACTTATGATGCCAATATTACGATGATAGGAGTGAGTGTACAGGACAAGAAAATCACGACGGCCGATCTGGGTGACCTGCACATGAAAACGCTGAAAAAGATGGCCGAAGAAGCCGGAATCCAGACACCTTTGTACACGGCTACCGGATGGGGCAATGCAGCTGTAATCGGAGAGGAAGCCATTCCTGTGACGGCTGCCTATACGTATCCTTTCTGGGCCAAACCGAGTATGTCTCCTTTTTGCATGTTCAAGAATATTCAGAAGAATCCCGATTATGCACCGGTGCGTTATGACACCGAGAAGTATCCTTCTTTCTGTGCAGAAATGGGAGTCGGCATTCAGATGATTTTTACCCGCCGCCCTATTGTCACGGCTAAGGCCGCAGAGGCGTTGATGGTGCGTACGCTGGGGAGCGGTGCCAATGGCATCGGGTATTATATGTATCATGGAGGTTCTACTCCGAAAATGGGCCCTACGGCCTTTTTCAGCGATGAACCGATGGGAATGCCCAAGATATCGTATGATTTTCAGGCTCCCTTGGGAGAATTTGGTTTGGAACATGGCTCTTATCGTGTGTTGCGCCTGTTGCATCTGTTCTTGAATGATTTCTCCAGCCAGCTGGCACCGATGGAAACGGTGCTTCCGAAGGGATATGAACGGATGACTCCGGATAACCGGGAAACGTTGCGATATGCAGCGCGGGTAAGAGGAAAATCGGGTTTCGTATTTATGGTAAATTTTCAAGACCACGATACAGCTCGGGTAGACCAGAAAGATTTGTGCTTGCGGCTGAAGTTTGCGAATGAAACACTTCGTATTCCTTCTCACGGTACGTTTACTCTGCCGAAAGATGAGAGCCTGATTCTGCCGTTTAATTTTCAGATGGAGGACGCCTTGTTGAAGTATGCCACCGCCCAGTTATTGCTGAAACTGGATGATAAGGGGATGGACCATTACTTTTTCTTTGTGCCGGAAGGTATTCGTCCGGAATTTGTGTTTGACAAGACTACGGTAGTTGGAAAACATTGTTATGTTCCGGAAGCAGGCTTAAAAAGTACGTTTATGGTGAAGACATCCGGTGGAAAACGGTTTAAAGTAACCACGCTGACCCGCGAACAGGCTTTGAATGCTTGTAAGGTCGACGGTAAGTTGTTGATTACTTCTTCCATGGTGTTGCCGGAAGCAGGAAGAGTACGGTTGCTGAATATGGGAGACCCTATGTTTCGCTATGTAGAATATCCTTCGGCAAAAGGCTTTAAGGTACAGATGAAAGAAGTTCCTTCCGTACAGCCCGAATATACCTTCCGCAAAGTAGGAAGCCGTCGGTTGGCAGTCCGTTTTTCCGGGAAGGAATATCCTCAGGTAAATGACTATTTCTTGCGGCTGGATTATACAGGTGACGTGGCCATGGCTTTCTTGAAGGGTGAACTGGTACTGGATCACTTTTATTATGGAGCTCTTGGCAGATTAGTCTGAAACGTTTCCAGCAAGAACTGACTGATGAGGAACTGAGTTTTTACATTCGTCCGTTGCGGAAAAATGCACCTTTCCTATCTGATTTGCCGGGAGAAGCTGTTCCTGATTTTTCCAAAGGTTCAGTAGTCCGGATTGATTCAGTGCAGGTTGTTCCGCAATATGTGACTACATTGTCATGGTAAAGCGAAAAACAGACAGGGCGGGCAGTACCTGAGAAATAAAGGTACCGCCCTGCTTGTTTTTATAATACTATACTCTTTTATAGAATCAGTTCATAATCCACAATTCCTAACCACTTCCCGAATTTACGGCCTACTTCCCGAAAATAGGATACCTTTTCAAACCCTAACTTTTCGTGCAGGGCGTAGCTGGCCTCGTTACCTTCCGTGATACAGGCAATCAGGGCATGCAGTCCGTAGCGGCGGCATTCTTCTATTAAATGCAGCATCAGTTCTTTTCCGATACCTTTCCCGGTATGCGAAGGAGCCAGGTAGATGGTGGTCTCTGCACTCTGGTTGTAAGCAGCCTTTTCTTTCCATCCGTGCACGTAGCAGTAGCCGGCAATCTGCCCTTCCGTCTCATATACAAAGTACGGATACTTCTCACTGATGTGCTGGATACGTGTCCACATTTCCTCTTCGCTCACCGGTTCCAGTTCAAAGGTGATGGTAGTGTGGGCGATGTAATGATTATAGATGGCAGTGATGGCCGGTGTATCTTCTTTGCGTACCTTTCGAATCATATTAAAGTATTAAGCCGAGGGTGAGTAATAATCCAAAAATAAGCATGTTGCGGGAGGTTTCTCCCAAGATTCCGTTCAGGGCTTTTCCGCGGTAGATACGGGCCATGTGCTGGGTGGTCAGGATGTGTGGAATCAGGTACAGCTGGGGTAGCAGTACGGCATAGATTTTCCCGATTTCCAAAAAGTAGAAGCAGCACCAGCAGGCCGCCAGCCCTAACAGAAAGTAAAGAATCAGTCCGGCTTTGGCACCCAGGCGTACTACAATGGTTTTCTTGCCGCTGATAGCATCCTGTTCACGGTCGCGGAAGTTATTAATCATCAGCAGGGTATCGATGATGAGCCGCAGGCCAGTGAAGTCATGGTGACAGACATGTTCCAGTCGTGTGCCATGACATAGTAGGTACATCCCACGGGTACGAAACCGAAGAAAACAAGTACCAGCAAGTCACCCCATCCGTGATAAGCCAGCGGATACGGTCCGGCGGTATAGAGGAAGGCAAAAATCATGCAGGCAATACCAACCGGAATCATTTCCAGTCCTCCGTAGTAAAGCAGGCAAAGTCCGGTGATTCCTGCTAACAGGGTGGTACAGGCAATTCCGGCTTTCATGGCCTTGGCGCTGATCCATCCTTGTGCACAGGCACGTTCCGGGCCCAGCCGGTCTTCGCGGTCGCTGCCTTTCAGAAAATCAAACAAGTCGTTGATGAAATTGGCGTCAATTTGCATCAGAAACGCAAACAGAAAGCAAAGCAAGGCAGGCGTTAATTGAAAGTGACCGTAAATAAAGGCCAGCGCACAGCCCAGCATGACGGGTATGGCAGCACCGGTCAATGTCTTGGGGCGGGCAGCCAACAACCAGGCTTTTATGGAATTGGTTTTGACGTTTGTCATTGTGGATTGATTTTTAGTTTTTCGTCCGGCAAAGTTAGGTATTTTTTTACGACCTTTGTCACGACCGGATAGTTATATGTATTTTAAAATGATGAAACGATTGAACTTGCTGGCAGGTTGCCTGGTGGTGCTATGTGTCCTGCTTTCTTCTTGTGCTACGGCTTCTTTTTCCAAATATAAAGCGTGGGGCGTGTAAAGCGCTATGATTTCTACAGTGCCCAGTTGCCCGATTCTTTCGATGGTTTCCGTGTGGCTTTTGCTTCCGATTTTCATTACGAGAGTCGGTTTACCGCCCGTCGTTTGCCAGGCATGTGCCAGGCACTTCGTTCGCTGGATGCGGATGTGTTGCTACTGGGAGGTGACTATCGGGGGCGTAACGGAGGAGATGTGACGCAACTCTTTCAGGCGCTGAAGACGGTGGAGACACCCTGCGGAACGTATGCGTGATGGGAAACCACGAGCGTGGGCAGGCTGACTCGCTGGCACGGAAGGCCATGCAGGAAACTGGGGTACACTTACTGGAGCACAAGGTGGATACCTTGTGGAGGGGAAAGGAGTACATTTTGCTGTGTGGCATTCGTAACCCGTTTGACCTGAAACAGAACGGGGTGTCACCTACCTTGGCATTGCAGGAAGAAGATTTCGTGCTGATGTTGGTGCATACACCCGATTATGTGGAGGATGTGAATGTGGCGCACACCGATTTGGCACTGGCCGGACATACGCACGGGGGACAAGTCAGTTTGTTCCGCCGATGGACGCCGGCACATTTTTCCAAATACGGCAACCGTTTCCTGACGGGGTTGAAGTATAACAGTGCGGGTATTCCGGTTATTGTTACCAATGGACTGGGCACTTCCCGCAAGGATGTGCGCTTGTTTACACCGAGCGAGGTGGTGCTGGTGGTACTGCACAAAAAGAAATGATTACCGGTACAATCCTTTTTCCTGAATAATTCTGAATACTTCCGGATGCAGGAAATAGCGCAGGTCTTTTCCTTCCCGGATACCTTTGCGGATAAAGGTCGAACTGATCTCGATAAGGGGAGTTTGTACGACTCTGACATGAGGAGGCAGACTGGCTGTATCCTCCAAGGGATAACCCTGGCGAGGATAGACCAGAATGTGGTGGCGGCGGATGATTTCTTCGGGCGACCGCCAGCGGTCGAAAGCCTGCCAGTTGTCGGCACCGATAATCAGGTGAAACTCCCGGTCAGGATAACACTCGGCCAGTTTATCAAGGGTATGGATAGTGTATGAGGGACGTGGAAGTTGGAACTCAAAGTCGGATGCGCGGAAACGGGGGTATCCTGCCACGGCAGCTTCTACCATTTTCAGCCGCAGATGGTCGTCGAGCAAAGTCTCGTTCTGTTTAAACGGGTTCTGAGGGGTGACTAAAAACCATACCTCCTCCAGTCCCCCATATTCACACAGGTAGTTGGCAAGTGCCAGATGGCCTGTATGGATAGTTGAAGGAACCTCCGAAAAGTCCGGTTTTTATTTGAGGCTTTTCTTCCATTGTCTGTAGTTGATTATCTGCCAGGCAGCTACCAGCAGCATGGCTACGGCAATGATGTATTCTTCTTTTGCTACGGCCACCACCCCTACGGCAATGGCTGCCAGCCCGATGACGATACAAAGTATGGTCATCATGAACATGATTTTCTTTGGGTCTTTAGGCATATCAGCAAATTTATTGTTGAATAAAATCGCGAATGGTCTTCAAGGCTTCTGCTTGAGCCTTTTCCAAATTGTCGTTGACAATCACTACATCGAATTTTTCGGCATAGCTCAGCTCGAAGGTCGCTTTTGCCAGACGGCTTTCGATAACTTCGGGCGCGTCGGTACCACGGCCGGTCAGTCGCTTGCGGAGCTCTTCGAGTGAAGGCGGCTGGATAAATACAGACAGTGCGCGGTCGCCGTAGAATTTCTTGATATTGCATCCGCCTACTACGTCGACATCGAAAATTACATTCTGTCCGGCTGCCAGCTGTTTTTCTACCTGTGCTTTCAGTGTGCCATAGAAACGGTCCTTGTACACTTCTTCGTATTCCAGAAACTCATTGTTGGCGATACGCTGCTTGAATTCTTCTGGTGTCAGGAAGAAGTATTCCACTCCGTTCTGCTCTGTGCCACGGGGCGCGCGGCTGGTGGCAGAGATGGAGAAGGCCAGATTCAGGTTCTGTGTCAGCAAGTAATTGATAATGGTGGATTTACCAGAGCCGGAGGGGGCTGAAAAAATAATAAGTTTGCCTGCCATATTCTTTTTTACATTACGTTCAACACTTGTTCCTTAATCTGTTCCAGTTCGTCTTTCATCTGCACCACGATGTTCTGCATTTCGGCATGGTTCGACTTGCTGCCGGTGGTATTGATTTCACGTCCCATTTCCTGAGCGATGAATCCCAGTTTCTTGCCTTGTCCGTGTCCGCCAGCCATGGTTTCGCGGAAATATTTCAGGTGGTTGGCCAGACGCTGCTTCTCTTCGTTGATGTCCAGTTTTTCGATGTAATAAATCAACTCCTGCTCCAGACGGTTCTTGTCATAGTCGATGCTCAGCGTTTTTTCCAGTGCATCGGTAATGCGCTCCCGTATCTTGGCCACACGTTCTTTCTCGTAAGGCTCGATGGATTTCATCAACTGTTCGATGTTGTCGATTTTTTCTGTAAATTTCTTTTCGAGAGCTGCTCCTTCCTGCTTGCGGAAGTCAACCAGATGTTGCAGAGCGGTTTCGATGGTTTGTTTGGCTGCAGTCCATTCTTCGTCCGACAGTTCCTGCACGTCTACGCGGGTCAGCACGTCGGGCATGCGCAACAAAGTGGCAAACCAGTCTTCCGGCAACGGAATATGGCAAGTTTCAGAAATGGTTTTTATCTGGTTGTAATAGTTTTCTACCAAGGCTGTATTGATGGGAGTAGCCGATTCGGCGGCGTCTTTTTCCACCCATATAGAGAAGTCCACTTTCCCGCGTTCCAGTGTCTGGGCAATCAGGTTGCGGATTTCCATTTCTTTTTCACGATACAATGGAGCGATGCGTGTGGATAAGTCCATTGCTTTGCTGTTCAACGATTTGATTTCCACGTTGATTTTTTTGTCTCCGAACACTGTGACTGCTTTTCCGTATCCGGTCATTGACTGTATCATAACTCCTTCTGTTTTTTTGATAATTTGGATACAAAGGTAGGAAAATCTAAATAAAGAATAAGCAGCTGTTAAAAAAACGTGTGAAAACTCAGATGCAGTTTATGAAAATAAGGATTGCTTCTTTGGATAAATATTTATGGTCTTGTTTATTCTTTGCAATCTCCTTGTATATTCTCTGTTTCACAGTGCGGGATTTGTATCCCGCACTGTGAAATATGTATCCCACACTGTGGTTTTTATATTTCACACTGTGAAACAGAGAATTTGTCAGGAACTTAAAAAGAATTTTTTAGTGTCTTTTTTGTTTTCGTGGTTAGGTATATGAAAAATGCTTTGAAGTGAGAATCTTTCAGAACAGCTTCTTCACTTTCTGTCTCTTTTTTCATGAGATAGTGAGAAGAAAAGTGTATATTTGCAGACTATAATAATTGTATCGAGTTTAATTATGTCATGCATTTTACATATTGAAACATCTACGGAAGTTTGTTCTGTGGCTGTAAGCAGGATGGAGCTTCCATTTTCTCAAAAGAAGATTTTAACGGCCCTTCGCATGCCACTGTATTGGGGGTATTTGTGGATGAAGCCTTGTCGTTCATTGATAACCATGCCATTCCGTTGGATGCGGTGGCAGTAAGCTGTGGTCCTGGTTCGTACACGGGGCTGCGTATTGGTGTGTCAATGGCGAAAGGTATCTGTTACGGGCGGAACATTCCGCTGATAGGATTGCCCACACTGGAGGTGATGTGTGTGCCGGTACTGCTTGCGCACGACCTGCCGGAAGATGCTTTGCTTTGCCCGATGATTGATGCCCGCCGTATGGAAGTATATGCGGCCGTGTATGACCGTGCTTTGAAGGTGCAGCGTGCCATTGGAGCAGATATTATTGACGAAAATTTGTATGCCGAATATTTGGAGAAACATCCGGTGTATTTCTTTGGTAACGGAGCAGCCAAGTGCAAGGAAAAACTTTCGCACCCCAACGCACACTTCATTGAGAATATTCATCCGGTAGCCAAATGGATGTTCCCGCTGGCCGAGAAAGCCATGGCAGTGGAAGATTTCAAGGATGTGGCTTATTTCGAGCCGTTCTATCTGAAGGAATTCGTGGCTTCCACTCCGAAGAAACTGCTGTAAGGCGTATGGCCGGTGAGGCGTAAAAAGATTTGATTTGTAGAATAACAGAATTTTATATGGAATATAATACCCAGCAACGAAAATTGCCACTTCCGGAGTATGGACGAAGTGTGCAGAACATGGTAGACCATGCATTGACCATCGAAGACCGTGAAGAGCGTCAGCGGTGTGCCAATACGATTGTAAACATAATGGGAGGCATGTTCCCGCAATTGCGCGACATGGAGGATTTCCGTCATAAACTGTGGGATCATCTGGCCATTATGTCCGACTTCAAACTGGATATTGACTATCCGGTGGAAATTGTGAAGAAGGAAAGTTTGGAAGTGAAACCGGACAGAATTCCCTATTCTCCGAACGTCATTCGTTTCCGTCATTACGGACGGTTTATTCAGGACTTGATTAAGATTGCAGTAGACTATCCGGAAGGTGACGAGAAAAAACAGCTGATAAAATATATCGCCAATCACATGAAGAAGGATTACATCAACTTCAACAAGGATGGGGTGGAAGACCAGAAAATCCTGGAGGATTTGTGCGAGCTGTCAGAAGGACGTATCAAGCTGACGACGGATGACTTGAAGCTGGTGGAACAGCGTTCGTTCGGTCCGCGTCGCCGTCAGATGAACAATAACAATCAGCAGAAAAAGAAATATTAATCAAAATCGGATACTATGGCTTCATTTGTAATCGAAGGAGGACACAAACTGCATGGCGAGATTGTGCCTCAGGGTGCTAAAAACGAAGTATTACAGGTACTTTGTGCCACATTGCTGACAGATGAGGAAGTGACTATTGAAAACATTCCGAACATTCTGGATGTGAACAACCTGATACAGTTGCTTCGTGACATGGGGGTGAAGGTCTCTAAGTCGGGAAGTGACACCTACACTTTTCAGGCAGATAATTTGAACCTGGCTTACCTGGAGAGTGATGACTTCTTGAACCGTTGCTCTAAATTGCGTGGTTCGGTGATGCTGGTAGGCCCTTTGGTAGCTCGCTTCGGAAAGGCAATGATTTCGAAACCGGGTGGTGATAAAATCGGACGTCGCCGTCTGGATACGCACTTCCTGGGTATTCAGAAACTGGGTGCCTCGTTTGAATATGATGCCGTGAATGGTCGTTTTTGTATCAATGCCGAGAAGCTGAAAGGCGCTTATATGTTGCTGGATGAGGCTTCTGTGACCGGTACGGCCAATATTGTGATGGCTGCTGTATTAGCCGAAGGGGTGACAACGATTTACAATGCAGCCTGTGAACCTTATTTGCAGCAGTTGTGCCGGATGCTGAATCGCATGGGAGCTAAGATTTCGGGTATCGCATCGAACTTGCTTACCATCGAAGGCGTATCCAACTTGAAAGGCTGTTCGCATCGGGTGCTTCCAGATATGATTGAGGTCGGCAGTTTCATCGGAATGGCTGCCATGACGGGAAGTGAAATTACCATCAAGGATGTGTCTTATGAAAATCTGGGAATCATTCCTGACAGTTTCCGTCGTCTGGGTATCCGTTTGGAACAACGAGGGGACGATATATTTGTGCCCGCACAGGAGCATTACCAGATAGAGTCGTTTATTGACGGTTCCATTATGACCATTGCCGATGCACCGTGGCCGGGATTGACTCCTGACTTGCTGAGTGTGATGCTCGTTGTGGCTACTCAGGCCAAGGGTAGTGTGCTGATTCATCAGAAGATGTTTGAAAGCCGTCTGTTCTTTGTGGACAAATTGATTGACATGGGAGCACAGATTATCTTATGCGATCCTCACCGTGCGGTGGTAATCGGTCATGACCGCAATTTCTGTCTGCGAGGCGGCAATATGACTTCGCCGGATATTCGTGCCGGTATTGCCTTGCTGATTGCGGCACTGGGAGCAGAAGGAAACAGCCGTATCCATAACATTGAGCAAATTGACCGAGGATACCAGAATATAGAGCAGCGACTGACTGCGCTCGGTGCACGTATCACGCGTATTGAATAAGTATGATTAGAAAAGAAGAAGTATTTAAAATAGGAATCATCAACAAACCCCACGGAGTGAAGGGGGAGGTGTCGTTTACGTTTACCGACGATATTTTCGATCGGGTGGACTGCGACTACTTGATTCTGTTACTCGACGGGATTCTGGTTCCGTTCTTTATAGAGGAATATCGCTTCCGCTCCGACAATGCGGCGCTGGTGAAATTCGAAGGGATAGACACGGCTGAGAAGGCACGTAGTTTTACCAATGTGGAAGTGTATTTCCCGAAGAAGTATATGGAAGAACAGGATGAAATCACTTCCTGGAATTTCTTTGTCGGATTCAAGGTGCACGATGTGCATCATGGCGACTTGGGTGAAGTGATGGATGTGGATGATGCGACGATGAATGTGCTGTTTGTCATTGAGAAGGAGGGAGAAGAACTATTGCTTCCGGCTCATGAAGAGTTTATACTGGATATTGACAAGGCACAGAAGGTGTTGACGGTGGATATTCCTGAGGGATTGTTGGATTAAAAACCAGATTAGGTATGAAAAAGAAAGGTCGTAAAGCATTCTGGCGGAACATTAAGTTTAAGTATAAGCTGACCGTCATTAATGAGAATACACTGGAAGAGGTAATTGGCATTCATGTGTCGAAACTGAATGGTTTTTCGGTGCTGCTGGCTGCTTGTACGGTAATCTTTCTTTTGGCTGCCATCATTATTGTGTTTACTCCCTTACGGAACTACTTGCCGGGATATATGAACAGTGAGGTGCGTTCGCAGGTGGTGACCAATGCACTGAAAGCCGACTCGTTGGTTGAGGCACTGGAACGCCAGAACCGCTATATCATGAACATTCAGGATATTTTCAGCGGGAAGGTGAATGTGGATACGGTACAGTCGATTGACTCGCTGACTACCATCGTACGGAGGAGCTGATGAATCGCTCCAAGGAGGAAGATGATTTTCGCCGGAAGTACGAAGAACGGGAACGGGCTGCAGCAATGGCGGGAACGGATGACCATACTTTGCCGGATTTGTTGTTCTTCCGTCCTACTCGTGGAATGGTGGTGAAGGACTTTGCACCTTCGCGTCATCATTATGGGGTGGATATGGCAGCCTCTGTCGATGAGAGTGTACTGGCGGCTCTGGATGGTACGGTAATGTTGGTGGTGCAGACTGCCGATAGCGGGGTACTCATTCAGATTCAGCATGAACAGAATTTTATATCCGTATATAAACATTGTGGCCCTTCCCGGAAAAAAGAAGGTGATCAGGTGAAAGGGGGAGAAGTAATCGCATTGGCCGGAACATCGGACGAGGGCAAGCATGTGTCGCATGTGCATTTTGAATTGTGGCATGATGGCACCCCGATTGACCCAGCGAAATATGTTGTATTTTAAGCTTATGAAGAAACAGATTGCCATATTAGGTTCTACCGGATCAATCGGTACTCAGGCTCTTCAGGTAATAGAGGAGCATCCTGATTTGTATGAGGTATATGCCTTACAGCGAACAATAAAGTGGATTTGCTGGCCGAACAGGCTCGTAAGTTTCAGCCGGAAGTGGTAGTTATAGCCAACGAGGATAAGTATGGAATTTTGAAGGAAGCGCTGGCTGATTTACCGATTAAGGTGTATGCAGGGCTGAAGCGTTGTGTCAGGTGTAGAGGCACAGCCTATTGACATTGTACTGACTGCGATGGTGGGCTATGCCGGTCTGAAGCCGACCATCAATGCCATCAAAGCTCGAAAAACCATAGCATTGGCCAATAAGGAAACATTGGTGGTGGCTGGTGAACTGATTACTGCCTTGGCTAGTCAGTATCAGACACCGATTTTACCGGTAGATTCTGAGCATTCGGCTATTTTCCAGTGTCTGGAAATGAACAATCCTGTGCATAAAGTAATTTTAACTGCATCGGGAGGTCCTTTCCGTACCTTTACCATGGAACTGCTTCAAACGGTGACCAAAGAGCAGGCTTTGAAGCATCCCAACTGGTCGATGGGAGCGAAGATTACCATCGATTCTGCTTCCATGATGAACAAGGGGTTTGAGGTGATGGAAGCTAAATGGCTGTTTGGAGTTACTCCGGAACAGATTGAAGTGGTGGTGCATCCGCAGTCGGTCATTCACTCTATGGTGGAGTTTGAAGACGGAGCAGTAAAGGCTCAGTTGGGCGTACCCGATATGCGTCTGCCTATTCAGTATGCTTTTTCTTATCCGAAACGGGAATCGCTTTCGGGCGAGCGGCTGGATTTTGCCAAGTATAATACTTTGACATTTGAAAAGCCGGATACGACACGCTTCCGTAACTTGGCTCTGGCCTATGAAGCCCTGCATCAGGGAGGAAACATGCCTTGTATTGTCAATGCGGCGAATGAAGTCGTGGTGGCTGCGTTCTTGAAAGACCAGATTTCTTTCTTGGGAATGAGTGAGGTGATTGAAAAATCTATGGCGAAGGTTCCTTTTATAAAGGCACCTACCTACGGAGATTATGTATCGACCGATGCGGAAACCCGTCGTATTGCAGCAGAACTGGTGATTAATGGAATGAAATAAACAAAGTCTAATTATAAAAAGTAAGAAGTAAAATAGAAATGGAAACATTTTTGATTCGTGCCCTTCAGTTGATTCTCAGCTTGTCGCTGCTGGTCATCATTCACGAAGGAGGACATTTTTTCTTCGCCCGTCTGTTTAAGATTCGCGTAGAAAAGTTTTATATATTTTTCGACCCTTGGTTTTCGCTGTTCAAATATAAACCCAAGAACAGTGATACGGAATACGGAGTAGGCTGGTTGCCCTTAGGAGGATACTGCAAGATTTCGGGAATGATTGATGAGTCAATGGATACCGAGCAGATGAAACAGTCTGCTCAGCCGTGGGAGTTCCGTTCCAAACCGGCCTGGCAGCGTCTGCTGGTAATGGTGGGAGGAGTATTGATGAATTTCCTGCTGGCTCTGTTCATCTATTCCATGATTCTCTTTACATGGGGAGACCATTACACGGCCTTGAGCGACATGACAATGGGTATGAAGTTTAATGAGCATGCGCAGGAAATCGGTTTCCGCGACGGCGATATTCTGAAGAGTGCCGATGGCAAGGAACTGACTCGCTTCAATATGGATATGATTCGTAGCATCGTAGAAGCTCGTGAGGTGACTGTCTTGCGTCAGGGAGAAGAGAAAAAGATTTTGTTGCCTGAGTTAAGCTTGCTGGATGTGGCCAAAGAAGACCCTATGTTTGTGGATGTGTTCTATCCAAATGTGGTCGATTCTGTACTTCCGGGTGGAGGATTTGCGAAAGTGGGTATTCAGAAAGGAGACTCTTTGGTTGCCTTTAATGGCAAGGAGATGACTTCATGGAATGAATTTCTGGACAACATGGCTGAGCTGAAGGCAAAAGCTGAGTTGGAAAAGAAAACTTCGGCCGCCTTTACGCTGGTTTACTCACGTGCAGGAGTGCGTGACACCGTAGATGTGCAGACGGATGATAAATTCAAGGTTGCTGTGATAGGTGGACTGGTGGACTATAAGCAACGCACGTTGAGCTATGGCTTCTTTGAATCTTTCCCGGCAGGGGTAGCGTTGGGCGTCAATACGTTGAAAGGCTATGTGAATGACATGAAATATGTGTTTACTAAGGAAGGAGCCAAGAGCGTGGGCGGATTTGCGACTATTGGAAGTATCTTCCCGAAAGTCTGGGACTGGCAGCGTTTCTGGGAAATGACCGCATTCTTGTCTATCATTTTAGCCTTCATGAATATCTTGCCTATACCGGCACTCGACGGAGGACATGTGTTGTTCTTGCTTTATGAGATTATAGCCCGTCGGAAACCAAGTGACAAGTTCCTGGAATATGCGCAGATGGTAGGAATGTTCCTGCTGTTTGGTCTGCTTATCTGGGCGAACTTTAATGATGTACTGAGGTTCTTGTTCTGATGAATTTATAGAAAGAATAGTATAAACGGACACAAGGAGATACGAAGCTGGGTTGTCGGCTTTGACTCCTTGTGTCTGTTTTGTTTAATCGATAAATAAAAAGAAAATATGATGAAAAAAATCCTATTGGCTGTAGTGCTGTGTGGCGGTTTCGGATTGACGTCTGTTTCTGCCCAGCAGGTGGAAGGACGTCTGCCAGGCTACTTACAGGCCGAGAAGTTTACCAAGAGTAAGCTGGACAAAATGTTGTTTTCTACTACTGTGGACCCGCACTGGTTTCAACAGGGAAACAATTTCTGGTTTGAGTATAAAACCAGTGAAGGAAAGTTCTGGTATGTGGTGAATCCCTCAGTTAAGCGTAAAGAATTGTTGTTTGACCGTGAACGGCTGGCTTCACAGCTTACCGAGATTGTACAGGACCCTTTTGAAGCACGTCAGTTACCTATTGTAGACCTGAAGGCTGGAGAAGACGGACGTACCTTTACATTTAAAGTGGTTTCAAAGGCTGATTCCACGTTTTATTTCTCGTACGACTATCCGTCTCGTAAGTTGACACATCTGAAAGACAAAAAGAAGGAACTGGACAGACCAAGCTGGGCCTCTGTTTCGCCTGATGGACAGCGGGTGATTTATGCTAAGGATTGTGACTTGTACTATATGAGCATCGCTGATTACCAGAAGGCTCGTAAGGATGAGAAAGATAGTACGATTGTGGAGGTCCGTCTGACAACGGATGGTACACCGGATTTTGGGTATGGTATTCCATACAGTACCTTGAACACAGATACGCTGTGCAATGGAAAACGTCGGGAAGTGTGGGGGTACTGGTCGCCCGACTCCAAATATTTTGCTACGATTATTGCGGACCAGCGGAATGTGAAACCGTTGTGGGTGATTAACTCCATTGCAGAGCCACGTCCTACTCTGGAGACTTATAAGTATGAGATGCCGGGAGAGACAGGTATGCCGGAATATCATCTGTATTTGTTCGATGTGCAGGCAGGTACACGGAAAGAAATCAAGACAGCGGCGTGGAAAAATCAGTCAATTGACTTGGAAGGTAAACCATTTGAACAGAAACAGCGCGATATGGAGCTGGTTCCAAGAATCTGGCAAGGGGATAACAACCGTTTCTTTCTGACACGCAGCAGTCGTGACTTGCATCGTATTGATGTATGTACTTATACATTGGGGGCTGATTCCATTGTACCTATAGTCAAGGAAAGAATGAACACCTACCAGGAAACACGTCCTATTCATGTGCTGAAGGGAGGAAAAGAGTTTATCCAATGGAGCGAACGCGATGGCTGGGCACACCTTTACTTATATGATGACAAAGGAAGCTTGAAAAATCGTATCACAGAAGGTCCCTGGCATGTGGAGCGTGTGGTAAAAGTAGATGAGGCTACACGGACAGTCTATTTTGTGGCCAATGGCCGGGAAGCAGGTGAAAATCCATATTACGAGCATTTTTATAAAGTAAATGTGGATGGAAGCGGTCTGAAACAGCTTACACATGGTGAATTCTTCCATGATGTGGAGTTGGATGATGATGCCCGTTTCTTCGTTGACAATTATTCACGTGCCAATACTGTTCCTTGTGCCGATTTGTTGGACAATAATGGGAAAAAGGTGATGACCATACAGGAAAGTGATTTTTCTTCTCTGAAAGCTGCCGGTTACAAATTCCCGGAACCTTTCAAGGTAAAAGCGGCCGACGGTGTGACTGATTTGTATGGAGTGATGTACAAACCTTTTGACTTTGATTCTACCAAGGTATATCCCATTATTGATTATGTGTATCCGGGGCCTCAGGTAGAAGCGGTGGATTGTCCGTTCCGACGCATGAGTGTCCGGACAGACCGTCTGGCACAGGCCGGATTTATCGTGATTACGGTAGGACAGCGAGGTGGGCATCCCAGCCGCTCCAAATGGTACCATAATTACGGATATGGAAATATGCGGGATTATCCGTTGGCCGACCATAAGGCAGCAGTAGAGCAGCTTGCCGACCGTTATGCTTTTATTGATATTACGCGTGTGGGAATCCACGGACATTCGGGAGGTGGCTTTATGTCGACAGCAGCAATCTGCCAGTATCCTGATTTCTATAAGGCTGCAGTTTCTTGTGCAGGTAATCATGATAACCGTATCTACAACCGTTGGTGGAGCGAAACGCATCATGGGGTAAAAGAAGAAATTTCAGAAAAGGGAGACACTACTTTTGCCTATAAGATTGCCACCAATCCAGAGATTGTAAAGCAGTTGAAAGGACATTTGATGTTGGTACATGGAGATATAGACAATAATGTACATCCGGGAAATACCATTCGCGTGGTTAATGCACTGATTCGCGCCAACAAGCGTTTTGATATGCTGATACTGCCGGGGCAACGTCATGGTTTCGGCGATATGGATGAATATTTCTATTGGAGAATGGTTGATTTCTTCTCAGAACATTTGAAGGGAAAGAAAGAATCGTCAGTAGATATTCCTCAGCGATAAGATAACCTTACATATTGATAACGGCGGGATGGCGTAGCTGTTCCGCCGTAATTGTATCTGGGTGGTTATAAATGATTCAGAGGTTACGTACGGATACAAAAAAAGCGAGAGTTCGCTGAACCTCCGCTGCCTTCCTAAAGAACCCCCATTTAAGGGTTCTTTTCATCTACATAATTTTTGTGTTTCCTGTTATCCTTACTTTTTCTTTCTTT
>ENA-OQAZ01000279-OQAZ01000279.1-human-gut-metagenome-genome-assembly--contig:-NODE-279-length-29103-cov-5.926940_pt1 | contig 29103 bp, 25 predicted proteins | sample MGYA00242737_ERZ504531 | MGnify/ENA primary metagenome ERZ504531 (study PRJEB26092, sample SAMD00036244) | human gut metagenome | host: Homo sapiens | study: EMG produced TPA metagenomics assembly of... | reverse complement strand
TCAGCCTTTTTACGGCACCTGAGAACATACCTCGGATCAGCTGCTTCTGTCCTGCAATGAATATGGAAATGGACGGAAGGATAATCAGTACTACGCCTGCGATCATCAATGTAATAGACTGGGAGTCTACGCTGTCCAGCATACCGATACCGATCTGTACAGTACGCATCTTGTCTGATCCTGTCACAAGTAATGGCCACATGTACATATTCCATGCATTAATAAATGTGTACACTGCCATAGCTCCCATTGCTGATTTTGTCAGCGGCATCAGAATCTGCCAGATAAATCGCAGATTGGAGCAGCCGTCAATCTTCGCTGATTCATACAGCGAAATCGGAAATGTAAGATAAAACTGTCTGAACAGAAAGATTCCCATTGCAGATGTGAGATAGGGCACGATCAGTACCTGATAGGAATCCAGCCAGTTCCATCCGCTGACTGTCAGGTAATTGGAAATAATCGTTGCCTCTCCCGGAATCATCATAGTTGCCATCACCAGCATAAACAGCACATTTTTTCCTTTGAAGTCCATGAAGGAAAAGGAAAATGCTGCCAGTGAACAGGAAATGATCTGTCCGAAAGTGATGAGACCTGCTACCAGGAAAGAGTTTACTACAAAACGAACCAGTGGAACCTTCTGCAGTGCCTGTCGGAAATTCTCCAATGTCGGATGTTTGGGCAGGATATTCATATCCAGAGTAAAAAGTTCACCGGATGGCATAAATGCAATACTTACTGCATATAAAAGAGGCAGAAGAACAATTAATGCCACGACAATATTTAAGACAATGTGTCCGGCAGTTCTGGCCGCTCTTTTATATTTCTGCTGCGCCAGCATTTTTGCTTTTACTTCCTGAAACCTCTGGCGTTCCAGATCCATCTGTTTTTCTTTTTCAGCAGTGATGCTGCCTAACTGTGACATTAATATTTCACTCCTTTTTTCTCAATTTTAAACATTACCAGAGTAAGTACCAGCACGATCAGGAAAAGTACCACTGACTGGGCTGCTGCACTTCCGAAACGATAGTTAAAGAAGGCATCTCTGTAAATGGAATACACAATCAGGTTTGTGGATTCTCCGGGACCACCCTGTGTCAGAATCTTGACCTGTCCGAATGACTGGAATGCCTGAATGATGTTTACCACTAATGTGTAGAACATCATTGGTGCCAGTCCCGGAAGTGTCAGGCGGTAGAATTTCTGTAATGAACTTGCGCCGTCTACGGAAGCTCGTTCATAAATAGTTTCATCGATGTTGCTTAAGCCTGCGGAAAAGTACAGGAAGTTGATTCCGCTGTTAAGCCATGCAGTAAGAACTGCTACGCAGATCAGTGCGTATTTCGGATCACTGACCCAGTTAATATCCAGATGGAAAATCTTATTGATGATTCCTACGGATGGATGAAGCATGATCTTGAAGATCATTGCTGCGGAACTGGATGCAATTGCCATTGGCAGTGCATATGCAGTACTGAAAAAACGGATTCCCGGGAATGTTTTGTTGCAGAGGACTGCTGTTGTAAGTCCCAGAACCATGCTGACTGCTACTACGATCACAACAAAGATCAGGGTAACTGCCAGACTGTTCCAGAATGAAGATGACTGTAATAATTCTTTGTAATTGCCAAGTCCTACAAATAATTTTGCCTGTCCCATCTTATTTGTTTTAAAAAGACTTAAGTATAAAGTCTTAAAAAACGGATAGAATAAGAAGATTCCAAAAATCAGGAAACTTGGAAACAGGTATGCGTAGGCACCTGTGTTTTTTAACTTCTTCATGTATTGAACACCTTTCCTGTTTTTATGAGTTTTATATTGAACTTTTGAACAATATCATTGCTTATGAAAACATCCCTTTTCTCAGAGTGATATTCTCCTGAGTTTCCAGATCAAATGCTGAAATGTATGCCATGTCGATCCAGAGTGTTACTTTATCGCCTTTATCAAGCAGACTGTCACCGGAAACTTTTGCACAGCAGTCCTGACCATCGTGATTGAAATGAAGGATTACTTCTGCCCCAAGCAGTTCTCTGGCTGTGACTGTGACTTCCATTTTCCACTCACCTCTGGTATCTGCTTCTGCCGGTTTTTCCAGGAAATGTTCCGGACGGATTCCGAGTTCAATATTTCTTCCAACATAGCCCTGTCGCTTCAGGATTTTCCATAAGAAATCCGGAATGGGGATGTCGCCATCGTTCTCTGTACGGAATGTAGGGATTCCTACCTTTTCCATTACCAGACCTTTAATAAAGTTCATAGACGGAGAACCTATGAATCCTGCAACAAACCTATTTATCGGATAATCATACAGGTTCTGCGGAGTATCTGCCTGCTGCACTACGCCCTGATTCATCACTACGATCCTATCTCCCAGAGTCATTGCTTCTGTCTGATCATGAGTAACGTAAATAATGGTGTTTCCAAGGACTTTGTGAATACCTGCAAGTTCTACCCTCATCTGGGTACGAAGTTTTGCATCCAGATTGGATAATGGCTCATCCATGAGAAGTATTTTCGGCTCACGAATGATGGCATTTCCGATGGCTACTCGCTGACGCTGACCGCCTGAAAGATTCTTTGGTCTTTGTTTCAGCAGATTTTCCAGTCCCAGAAGTTCTGCTACATGATGAACCTTTTTATCAATCTCTTTTTTCGGTACTTTTCTTACCTGCAAAGAGAAAGCAATGTTATCGTAAATATTCATCTGTGGATAGAGAGCATAGCTCTGGAAAACCATTGCAAGGTCGCGCTCTTTTGGTTCCAGATAGTTGACCAGTTTGTCTCCGATCCATAATTCACCGTCGCTGATATCTTCCAGTCCTGCAATCATTCGAAGTGTGGTTGACTTTCCGCATCCGGACGGACCAACGAAAACTACCAGTTCTCCTTTTTCTATTTCAAGATTAAAATTCTTTACTGCCTGAAAGCCGTTTTCATAGCTTTTGCAGATGTCTCTTAATATGATTTCCGACATTTGATTTTCTTTCCTCTCCTGCTTTTGCAATTAATATTTTTCACTGATATTTTGGGGTCGGGCTGTTTTGGCAATGTAATACCTTTTCAGTTATCTTTATGAAAAATATCCGGCAAGTTTCCCCAGTGACTGGCACCGGAAACCGTTTTTCCATTCTTCTGCACTGGCTTCGCCTGTCAGTACCAGACAACTGTCAATGCCTGCCCGTTTCCCGCATTCCATATCTGTATAGATTCTGTCACCGATAAGCAGGGTCTGTTTCGGAGTGCATCCTGTTTCTTCCAGACAGGCATATACCATTCCGGGTGCAGGCTTACCGATATATTCCGGTTCTCTGCCAACAGATGCCGTAATCATCCGGCAGATGGAACCGCAGTCCGGTACCATTCCGAAATCAATGGGGCAACGCAGATCCGGATTTGTTGCAAACCAGGGAACCTTTGTCTCTGTGAGCTGTTTGCAGACCTGAACCAGTTTCTCGTAGGTAAGCTCTGTATCATAAGCGCAAAGTACGCAGTCTACATCATCCCCTGCCTGATCAGTGATGTTCAGGCCTGCTTTTCGCAATTCGCTGCAGTAGGTTTCGGTAGCTGCTACCAGAATTTTCTCATTTCCGTAATATTTCTTCATGAAATCTCTGGCGTAAGTTCCTGCAGTGATAAATTCCTCTTCCGTAGTTTCAATTCCCCAGTCATGAAACTGCTCTACATAATCACTGGCTGCTTTGGACGAGTTATTTGTCAGAAAACGGAAAATTCCACCGTTTTCTTTTACTGTCTGAAGAAAGTCTGCTGCACCCGGAAGAAGTTCACTTCCCAGAGCAACAGTTCCGTCAATATCCAGGAGGAACAGCTTTTTTTCTTTTATCATTGATGCAAGATTGTTCTGCATATTGATATTTCTCTCCTTTTTTTAGCTATATTGATTTTTTATTGTCATTGCACTGTCCACCGACATTTTACTTTTGACCACTGGCATTATTATAAAAACTTTTTGACATCACCAACAATCTTATTTTGGGCAAATAAATGTTAAATGCACATAAAAAAATCACGACTGTTCGCCGTGATTTTTTTACATTTTGATTTTATTGCTGTTGTCTTAATTATCTGTTTCTGCCTTATTCATGCATTGGAAATGAGTTTTTTCTCATTTTACTTGAATTTTACTTTACAGAGATTCCGGTCTTTCCACCTCATAGCTGGACCAGTCATCGACTGTAGTAGATGCAGATGTATCTGCGCTGTCCTGATAGGAGCCTACTGTGATTGTGTAGTCACTGTCACCCTCCACATAAGTTGTTCCGTCTGTACCTACGATGGAAACTGTTTTGCCGTCTGCATCTGTGATGGTTCCTGCGTTTGACATGGATGTGATGGTGCTGTCGCCGGTTACTGTCCATGTAGAGTCTTTGTCAATTACTACGTTACAATATCCGTCTCCACCATTTCCTGCGTTGGATTCGTCATTGACAAACGCACCTTCAGTGTGCTGCCGTTAGTCATGTAGAAATCAAGGTCACTGATGGAATCCCAGATTACATTTCCTTTCATATCCTGGCTGTCTGCTGTGAAGTTGCAGTCAGATCCGTTGGCACCACTCTGGCCCCACCCACGCTGGTTGTTGTTTCCTGTACACTGCAGGAAGAATTCACTGTCATCGTTATATGTGATATCTACGTCCTTTAATGCAATGGTGCATTCTGTATTAGTTGTGTAGAATAAACCACCGTTCTTGGATGTGATCGTACCACCATCCATCTGGAATATACTGTTACCTACTTCAGAATCACCTGACATACTCTGATATAGAATGACTGTCCATGTGGTATCATTCTGATCATCATCACTCATATTTCCAGTCAGGTTGCTGTTGTAGAGTCTCAGAGAGTTTAATCCCTCGATGCAGACTGCTTCTGAACCATTTGCTGTCAGTTCTGCATTGTTGACTGCAATATCTGCTGTACAGTAAACCGCAGGGGAACCTACACCATTAGAAGTATAAGTACCGCCGTCCACTACCATTGTTCCGCCGCCTCTGTCACTGCGGATTGCGGCGGAGGATTCGCCATTTGTCTCTACATTCAGATCCCAGGCATAGAGCTTGCCGCCACCTGCTGCGTGGATTCCACCTGAAGTATCCTGCTGTGTGGTGATATCTGTATCTGCTGCATATACGGTTCCGTCACCGTATGCAAAGAGTCCTGCACCGCCTTTGCTGTCTGTGGTTACTGTACTGTCTTTAACATATGCAGTTCCGTCTGTGGCAAGAACTGCTGCACCTACACCATAGAAGCTGGAGTTATCACCGCCCTGGCTGTCGGAAGATGTTCTTGAGATTGCGTCATTGCTGAAGGTGACCTCTGAACCATTGGAAACAAGTGCTGCATTTTCGTCTGTTCCTGTAGATTCCAGAGAGGTATCGGAGACTGTTTCATCTGAGCTGTATTCATTTGCTGCATCGTAGCTGTCCACACCGGAAGCCTGACCGCCAGGACCACCCTGTCCGCCGCCCATGGACTGGACTGTGATAGTTGCTGCGTTTCCGTCATCATCTAATGTGATAGCCACTACGTCGTCCTCTTTGATGTCATCTAATGTAATCTCTTCGGTCTGGCCTGCAACATCTGATGCTCCCTGACTATCTGGTGCCTGACCGTTACTATCCGGGGCTTCTCCCTCTGGTTTCTCCGGAGCCTCTCCACCAGATGCTCCCTGTCCGCCTCCCATGGACTGTTTCGTAATCACTGTGCTGTCTGTAACTGTGATTTCCTGTTCTTCACCTGTCAGATCTAACATGATGGTGCTTCTCCGTCCGGAGTTCCCTGACCATCACCGTTACCATCTGGAGCTTCGCCTTCTGGTTTTTCCGGAGCTTCTCCGTTCTCTTCGCCCTGAGGCTGTTCACCAGGATGTGCCATTTCTTTTCTGGTTCCTACTGCAATGGTGATTTTTCCATCTTCCACAGATTTTACTTCACCGAGAATTTCATTTTCCTTTGTTTGCTCTGTATCGTCATTCTTTTTTTCAGCATCCTCATCTGATGTTTCTGCTATATCCTCTGTAGTATCACCTGCATCCTGAGTACTTTCTGTCTTGCTCTCTTCTGCAAATACTGTTGCTGTAGAGCCCACAGATGTTGCTGTTATCATAACTCCCATGATCATTGCCAGATGTTTATATTGCATAGTAATACCTCTCTGTTCTTTCTATTTTGAATTTTCTCTGTTTCTTTTGTTTTTGTTGATGGTATTACTATATCTGATAAATATGTTTGATCTATGGTCTGTCTGCGAAAAAATGTGTTCTCCTATAAATGATACATTTCAGATTTGCGGTGTTTTAATAATGGAAGCTGTTCTCTGATCTGGTCTTCCCGGTCCAGATCTATTTCTTCTATTAAAATACCCTCTTTCTCACCCAACTGTTTCATAACCTTTCCCCATGGATCTGTTACAATAGAATGTCCCCAGGAAATATATCCTGCCTGTGTATCTCTGGCAGGAGCACATCCAAGCATGTAGATCTGATTGTCAAGGGCTCTTGCACGAAAAGTCAGTTCCCAGTGTGCCGGACCTGTGGTCATATTAAATGCTGCCGGGACGAAAATCATCCTTGCACCGTCCAGTACCATTGTGCGGGCAAACTCCGGGAAGCGGATGTCGTAGCAGATCATGACACCCATTTTCCCAAATTCAGTATCAAACACGGTAGCATGATCTCCCGAAGTCAGAGTATCAGATTCCTTGAAATGCTGGCCATTTTTTACATTGATATCAAAGAGATGAGCTTTTCTGTGCTTACCAATCTGTTTTCCATCTCTGTCAAAAATATAAGAAGTGTTGTAAACCTTTCCCACATCATCTGCTTCCGGCATGGAACCTGCGATCAGATAAATATGATACTTTCTGGCATAATCAGACATTGCCTGCCAGGATGGACCACCTTCTTTTTCTGCATAAACTGGAAAATTTTCGGTCTGATACGGACAGCAGAACATCTCCGGAAGAATTACAAAGTCCGGATTTTCTGCCTTTATTTTTTCTATATAAGTGCCGGCAGTACGGATATTTTGTATTTTATCTTTTACTGTGGGCATCTGAATTGCTGCTACTTTCATGTGTATCCTCTCCTGTTTTAATGACATGGTTTTCAATCTATCTATTATAGCGATAAAAAATGCAGTGGCAATTATGTTAGATAAAGTTAACACTTGACTACAAATCTTAAACTTTTAACTTAGGTCAAATGGCTCAGTAAAAAAATTGGCTAAGAATACTAAAATTCCAAATCAAGTCAACAGCCCACCCAAAAAGAGTTGACTGTGAATACTAAAACCATAAATCAAGTCAATGACTTACCCGAAATGAGTTGACTATGAATACTAAAACCATAAATCAAGTCAATGACTTACCTGAAATGAATTGACTATGAATACTAAAACCATAAATCAAGTCAATGACTTACCCGAAATGAATTGACTCTGAATACTAAAACCATAAATCAAGTCAATAACTTACCTGAAATGAATTGACTCTGAATACTAAAACCATAAATCAAGTCAATGACTTACCCGAAATGAGTTGACTCTGAATACTAAAACTCTAAATCAAGTCAATAACTTACCCGAAAAACTCAGTCATAAGTAGGATTATAATTTAACAACATCCCCCACGCATGAACATTCCTTCCATGTGTGGGGGATATTGATTTTCCGCAGGTAAGTTGCTAAATGCACCTGCATTCAGTTGATTTAATTAATTATTCTTCATAACCATTCGGGTTATTGGACTGCCATCTCCAGGAGTCTGCACACATTTCTTTAATACCGTTTTCGGCTTTCCATCCCAGTTCTCTCTCTGCTTTGGAAGCATCGGAATAGCAGGTTGCGATATCGCCTGGACGACGTGGCTTGATCACATATGGAATTTTAACACCTGTAGCAGCTTCAAAATTCTTCACAATATCAAGAACACTGTAGCCTTTTCCTGTACCAAGGTTGTAGATACTTAATCCGGAATTATCTTCGATTTTCTTAAGAGCTTTTACATGTCCTTTTGCAAGGTCAACTACGTGAATGTAATCTCTCACACCAGTTCCGTCCGGAGTATCATAATCATTTCCGAATACCCCAAGTTCTTTCAGTTTACCTACTGCAACCTGTGTGATATATGGCATCAGGTTGTTCGGGATTCCGTTTGGATTCTCTCCGATGGTTCCGCTCTTGTGAGCACCGATCGGATTAAAGTAACGGAGAAGAACTACGTTCCATTCCGGATCTGCTTTCTGAATGTCTGTCAGAATCTGCTCAAGCATGGATTTTGTCCATCCGTATGGGTTTGTGCACTGTCCTTTCGGGCACTCTTCTGTGATCGGGATGATTGCCGGATCTCCGTATACAGTTGCAGATGAAGAGAAGATAATGTTCTTTACATTATGTTTTCTCATAACATCTACCAGTGTTAAGGTTCCTGCAATGTTATTTTCGTAATATTCCCAAGGTTTGGCAACAGATTCCCCTACTGCTTTCAGACCTGCGAAATGAATACAGGAATCAATATCTTCTTTATCAAAAATTTCATTTAAAGCATCGCGGTCCAGGATGTCTGCTTTGTAGAATTTCACTGGTTTGCCTGTGATCTTGGAAACTCTTTCCAGAGATTTCTCACTTGCATTGCTTAAGTTATCCAGAACTACAACATCATATCCTGCGTTCTGCAATTCTACAACTGTATGGCTTCCAATATAGCCTGCTCCACCTGTAACTAAAATTGCCATAATAATTCCTCCTAACCTGTCTTCCTGCTACAATACCTGTTTTTTGCAATTTCTGTTTTTTTCTCTTTCAACAATACCTATATTAGTTCACAGTATCAGAAATATCCTTGATAATTCTGAGTGTAATCTATAAAATTCTGCGGATATCCTGTTTCACATCTGCAAAATTTACCTCTGTATTTTACAGCACCCTATATTCAGAACTGTAAAATACCGTTACCTGGCACATCATGTATTGTAGAAAATCCTGCGAAAATATGATTTCTCTCATATCCCCGCAGGATAATTCTATCCGAATCAGTTCATAAATACAAGTCTTTATGGACATGTACATTTTTTTATACCTGTTTATAGTTACTGTTCACTCCGTTCTCAGTAACGTTTATACTTATTTACAATCTCTTTCATCCGGGAAAGTTTTTCTTCCATGTCTTTCACCAGTTTAAACTGTGTTCTGCAGCGATCCAGATTATGTCCCTCTCTGTGAATCTTGAAATAATGATCTCCCTCCAGATAGTCTGTGAGGAAACGCATTCCACATTCAAAGGTCATAAGGATTGCTCCCATGGGAAGCATATCCAGTTCTGTCTCAGTCAGCGCACCGCCACAGCCTTCAATGAAGCCTTTGACATAAACTTCATACAGATGAAGATCACAGGACACCTTCGTCAGATCTTTCTCATCCTCTGCTCCGGTACTTGCGCCAAAACGGATAGAATCGCCGAAATCATTTACGGAAAGGCCCGGCATTACGGTATCAAGGTCAATCACACAGATGGCTTTTCCCGTTGCATTATCAATCATAATGTTATTCAGCTTGGTATCATTATGTGTAACACGCAACGGCAGCTTTCCCTGATCCTGCATATCGCACAGGACATGTGCCAGTTCTGTGCGGTCCAGCACAAACTGAATCTCTTTTTCCACATCTACTGCTCTGTGACATATATCTTTTTCCACAGCAGTTTTAAACTTATCCAGCCTGTCCACCGTATTATGAAAATTTACGATGGTCTCATGAAGCGTTTCTGCCGGATAGTCTGCAAGCAGCCTCTGGAAATGCCCGAAAGCAACTGCACTCTGGTAAAAATCTTCCTCATCTTTTACCATATCATAGCATGTTGCATTTTCAATGAATAAATATACTCTCCAGTATTCTCCGTCCTCATCTACATAATAAGGAAGTCCATCCTTTGTCATCACAAGATTCAGAGTCTCTCTCTCCACATCTCCACCGTTTTCCTGGATCTTTTTCTTCAGCCAGGCAGTAACACCGCTGACATTCTCCATCAGTTCCACAGGTTTGGTAAAAATACTCCTGTTCATTTTCTGAAGAATATAATGTTTGCCTGTATCATAAGTCAGGCGGTAAGTGTCATTGATATGTCCGCTTCCATAAGGAATACATTCTGTCAGATTATCTTCCAGAACAAATGCACTGGTGATATTCTTTATTTCCCGGTTAATTTCCACTCAATTATTCCTCCCATAATTTCTGTGGATACAGCCCTCCATCTTTTAAATTCTGAATGGCAGCTACTACCACAGGTTTATCTTCTTTGTAGGTTACACCATACCATTTATCCATAGATTTCAGAACTTTTACAGTTGCTCTCTTCTCACCGAGAAGTTCATCTACTACAAATGGCAGGAAATATTCACATTTCAGCGGGTTTATTTTCAGATTCTCATCCAGGAATTTAGGAAATCTGTCTTTCAGCTCTTTCAGAATGCTTGCTGAAAATCCCCACATATTCATGGATACTGTACTGCCTTCCGGAAGCATAGTCCATGTTTTTCCATCGTCTTCTGTATAAGCTGTGCCGCCGTCATGCTTTTCGATATGGGTACGCTCGTTGATCTTAAGAAGATGTCCTTCTTCATCTGTAACGCACACACCTCTTGCCACATGGCCATTCTCTGTCAAAGTATTTTCCAGTTTATAGCCGACCATCATATATCTGTAAATATCCGCGTTATCTTCGTTCTCTGTCAGAAAATCATATGCCATCTTAAATGCATGGCTTCCATAATAGTCATCTGCATTGATCACAACGAATGGTCCATCGATTTCATTGATGCAGCTTAATACGGCATGTCCGGTTCCCCATGGTTTCACACGTCCTTCCGGTACTTCATAGCCTTCCGGAATATTGTGAAGATCCTGGAAAACATATGATACTTCCAGCTGATTGCTGAGACGGTCACCGATGGCGCTTCTGAAGTCTGCTTCATTTTCTTTTTTGATAATAAATACTACTTTTCGGAATCCGGCCTGTACTGCATCATAAATGGAGAAATCCATGATGATGTGTCCCTCTTTGTCCACCGGATCGATCTGTTTCAGACCACCGTAACGGCTTCCCATACCTGCTGCCATAACTACTAATACTGGTTTCTTCATAATTTTTTTCCTCTTTTCTTTAAATGTTTTTCGTTACTCTCAGATTGCCTGGTAACTTTTTACATTCATCTTATCATACTATGATTTCGAGGTCAAAACGTGTTACATAATACCTTTCACAATCGCAAACGTTACTGTTCACTCCGTTCACAGTAACGTAGCCAAAATTCATTCCAGATTGCCTGCGGCAATGGAATTTTGGCTTGTATGTCTCGGGATTTGGGCATATTCATGCCAAAACACCTCGCGGGATAGTGGTGTGTGAACAGTAACATCGCAAACAATTGTTATTGTCCTGCTGTCCTCTAATATTATCCCTTAATGCCACCGGTAACACCACCGATGATCTTCTCAGACAGGAAAATATACAGAATAAATGTCGGCAGGAATACAATGATCACTGCTGCAAACATTCCGGCCCAGTCACCTGTATATTTCATGGAGTTGATCATTCCATAAAGTCCGGGTGCAACAGGTTTCAGCTTATCCGAGCTTGCGAAGATCAGTGACAGGAAATACTCGTTCCAGATATTAATAAAGTTAAAGATTGTTACTGTTACGATTCCTGACTGTGCCATGGGAAACATGATTTTCCAGAAAGTACGCATGGGAGGCATCCGTCGATTGCTGCCGCTTCCTCATAGGTCCTGGAAATATTGCTGAAGAATGTAAGCAGGAAAATGGTCGTATAAGGTACATTAATTCCTACATACAATATGATCAGTACAGTTCTTCCTGCAGCCACATTATTCAGGATTCCCATACCGGAAATAATGCTGAAAAGGGGAAGAACAACCATGATTGCCGGAACACCCATGGCAGATACGAAGCTGGTCTGGATAAATTTGTTTGCAATAAAATCAAATCTGGACAGTACATAAGCTGCAGGTGCACACACCAGAATCAGTATTGTGCAGGAAATTACTGAATAGATCAGAGAGTTTCCGAAGAAGCCTGCAACTCCGGCCCCGTTCCATGCTTTTGCATAATTTTCAAAATGTAATCCGGACTCAAACTTCAGGGCTTTTCCCTGGAAGATTTCTGCTGTTGTTGAAAAACTTGCCCCGAATACCCATCCCAGAAGCGCAATGGTAAAGATTACCCAGAGCAGCAGGATGATGTATCCCGGCAGGAGTTTGACTTCTTTTTTCAGATTAAAGGGTCTGCGTGCCTCTTTTTCTTTTGCCATTTCTCATCCCTCCTTAGAATTCCAGATCATCATCTTTGATCACTCTGTTACAGATTGTAAATACAATGACTACGCAGACACTGAGCAGTACACCGATGGCAGCTCCCAGACCTGCATTTCGTTCTGTAACTGTATTGCCGCCGCCAAAAATCTGCATATACATATAAACATAAGGGGTAATTGTCTGTGTGTCTGCAGTTACTGTGGAGAAAAGCTGTGACCATACAAAAAAGCCTACACTGCTTACAGACCACATGGTAATGTTTGTCTTAAATACTCCCTTTAACAATGGAAGTGTCATGTAACGGAACTGTGCCGGTTTGGTCGCTCCGTCAATGGTTGCCGCCTCATAATATTCAGGCTGATACGCTCAATACCGCTGAGCCAGATTAGCATATGGTATCCAACCATTCCAAAACAATATGCAAACAACAGTGCCCAGAATTTGTGGTCATTATCCAGGAACTGAATCTTTGCCAGATTGTCCAGATGCAGTGCTGTAAAAAGATCTTTCAACAAGCCATATCTTGGACTGTATACATACTGTAGCCACATAGTAGCAAGCGCTACTGCACTGACAATATTTGGCATATAAATGATCGCGCGGAAAAATTTCTTTCCTCTGATTCCACTGGTAAGAATAACTGCAAATAAAAGAGACAGGCTCATTACCACCAGACCGCCGATCAGCCAGATACGAAACAGGTTAAAAAATGAAGTCTTAAATAAGCTGGTACTCATCAGCTTTGTATAGTTGCCAAATCCTACAAATTTCCATAAATCCATGGAATCTGTAACTCCGTCGATCTTGAAAAAGCTCATGATCACTGTTCTGATGATCGGATACAGAAAGATTCCCAGAAACAGCAGAACTGCCGGAGTCAGAAATACAACGATCATCGTTTTATTCTTCTTCAAATAAATACCTCCTCTGTAAGCAATATCATATCTACGGTTTCCAATCTAAAAGTCTTAATCGCGCAAGCACGAACGACTTTTTGCCTTTGAAACCCGGATATTCAAAAGACAGATGGCGGCAGCGTAGATACGATGCCACCATCTCTATAAATTCTTTATTTATTTCGCTGCGTCCTGCATAGTGGAAACAAATTCATCTGCTGTAATGGAACCTGCCATTAATTTGATAAAGTTTTCTTTGATAACCGGAGTCATATCTACGTTGGATTCTACACCGCATGCCCATGTGAAACGGTTTGTGCTCTGCTCAATAACAGGTTTTGCACACTCAACCATTGCCGGCCATTCTGTGTTTGTTGTATCAGCCGGGATACCTACAGTTTCATCTGCAAGTTTCTGATCGTATTCACCTTTTGTAAGGAATGTGATCAGATCAAAGCTTCTTTTGCAAGTTTTGTATCTTTGTTAATACCAAATACCTGTGCACCGAAGTTGTTTGTTTCGATTCCGTTTGCTCCGTCTGTAAGTGCCGGATATGCGAAGCATCCCCAGTGGAAGTCAGGACCTGCCATCTCTTTTACTTCGTTTGGTAACCAGGAGCCATTCAGATACATTGCAGCTGTTCCAAGTGCAAGCTCTGTGTTCTGACCTGCAGGCCATACGTTGGAACCAACCATCTCTGAATAATATCCGTTAGATGCAAGTTCTTCGATATCCTGTGCCATCTGAAGAACTGCAGGATCATCCCATTCACCTTCAGTTACGATCTCTTTTACTTTATCTTCGCCAACCAGTCTTGCAAGATGATATCCGATCACACATGTTGCATAGGCATCATCCATGGTCATTGGTGTGATTCCTGCATCTTTTAATTTCTGGCATACATCTTTGAATTCATCCCATGTCTTCGGTTCTTCTGTGATTCCTGCCTGCTCAAACAGATCTTTGTTATAGAAGAAGGCAAATACGTTTGGCTGATATGGAATTGTTTTTAATGTGCCGCCGCCGGCATCACGGCATGCTGCCATCAGACCTGCGTTTGCAGTTGCTTCATAGTCATTGTCTTTCGCAAGATCTTCCAGATCCAGAAGATATTTACCGTACATTCCGTTTACACGGTCGATATCTTCGTCAAAAATATCAATCTGTGTGCCACCGTCCAGTGCAGGCTGAAGTGCTTCACGGTTTCCGGTACGTCCCTTAAACTGAAGGTCTACCTTAACTCCTGTCTGTTCTGTATAAGCGTCAACTGCTTCCTGAATCACCTGTCCCTGTGGCTCTGTAGCTTCCCACATTGACCAGTAAACTAATGTATCATCTGCTGCCTGAACAGTGAAAGCCGGTGCTGCAAGTGAACCAACCATAACCGCACATAATGTTGCACTAAGCATCTTTTTCTTCATACCCATAACCTTTTTTCCTCCTTGGTCAGTTTTGACATTTTGTCTTCTTTTTCTCTCTTTTCGCTCTTTTGTTGAATTTCAACAATTATTTCTTTTGGTAGTTCTTATTTTATCATTTTTGCACAAATAGTATTTGCACAAACGTCCATTTCTTTTGTACAAAAATTCATTTTTAACTGGTTTTTCATCTGTTTTTGTTGTATACTTATACACAACAACCATATTGCAGTTTTCGGACAGGCTGAGGGAGGTGGCAGTAATGGCTTTTGAGAGTATGTATCTGGAAGAAGATATTCATATTGACCGGATTTATACAATCCACTATTTTGAATACAAAAGCGATTTTCACTTTGCAGGAGAACGCCATAATTTCTGGGAATTTCAATGTGTAGATAAGGGAAAGGCAGAAATAGAGACAGATAACGGTATCTACCATCTGACAAGCGGACAGCTCATCTTTCACAGACCAAATGAATTTCATAACCTTATTGCCATAGGAAATACCGCACCTAATATTGTGGTAGTTTCTTTTGAATGCGATTCTCCATGTATGAAATTCTTTGAGAAAAAATTGCTGAAACTTTCTGATTCTGAGAGAAATCTCATGGGAATGCTGATTGCGAGGCACGCCGCTGTATCAAAACCCCTCTGGATGATCCTTATACAGAAAAGATGGAAAAGAAAGAAGATTTTTTGTTTGGTTCTCAGCAGCTTATCCGTATTTACCTTGAGCAGATGCTGATCTACATGATTCGGAGAAATTCTTCTCCTCCCATGACTGTACCTGTCAGCCAATTTGTGAATCTGAAAAATAATTCCGCTGTCTATAAGCGTGTCATTGCTTATATGGAAGACCACATCCGGGAAAATATTACACTCTGCGATCTGTGCCATGACAATATGATCGGACGCTCCCAGCTTCAGAAAATATTTCAGGAACAACATCAGTGCGGCGCCATGGATTTCTTTTCCCGGTTAAAGATCGCCTATGCCAGACAACTGATCCGCGAGAACCAGATGAACTTTACGCAGATTTCGGAATTTCTGGGATACTCTTCCATCCATTACTTTTCCAGACAGTTTAAAAAAATTTCCGGAATGACACCCACAGAATATATTACATCAATAAAGGCGCTCTCAGAACGAGAGCGCCAGTAATACCAGAGCAATATTTTCATAATGTCGAACAGCCTTTTTCTTATTTCATACTGCTGAGATTCTCTATAAATTCATCCGATGTTTCTTCTAATCTTGTAGCTTCAGAAGTTCGCTTTGTATCTGTTCTTTATATCCGGATCTGCCTCCAGACCTGCAGCCCACATGTACGGCTTTGACATCTCTTTCATATACGGTACTGCATCTGCCAGCACTTCCGGCCATTGTGTATTGTCCGTATCTGCCGGGATGGAATTAACCGCATCTGTCATTTTCATATCTGTTTCCCCGGTACAGATGGAATATGCAAAGTCAAAAGCTTCCTGCTTCATCTGCGAATCCTTTGTGACTCCAAATCCCTGTGCTCCCACCATAACACCTTCTGTGCCGTCTGTTCCGGCCTTTACTGCAGGCCATGGAAAAAAGCCCCAGGAATCATCAGATTCTGTAGCTTCTGTCACTTCATTCGGAACCCAGGAGCCTTGCAGCACCATGACTGCCTCGCCATCTCCCACTTCATCCTGACCTTCCGGATGCTGTGCCGGTGCACTCTGACTCATATATCCCGCAAAAAACAAAATTCTGATATCATCTGCCGCCTCTTTTGCCTGTGGAATCTGTGACCAGGTACAGTTACGGATCAGCTGCTGCACTTTCTCCTGTCCAAGGTATCTGGCAAGCTGATATCCATACAGAAGATTCACATACTCTTCATCGCAGGTCATAGCACTAAGGCCACTGTCACTGTTTTTAATCTTACGGCATACTCTGATCAGTTTCTCCCAGGTATCCGGGATATCCTGTTCTGTAAGTCCAGCCTCTTCCCATAAATCCTTATTATACCAGACGCCTGTGATATAAGGCTGATACGGCATTGCAAGCAGTTCTCCATTTCCCCAGTTCTTCACCTGCTTCAACAGTACCGGCATAATATGCTTCTCATAATCCACAGTATCTGCCATTCCTTTTAATTCTGCCAGATAATCCCTGTGTTCCTGAGCCATCCTCTGATAATCATCATCAAAAAGGTCAATCTGTTCTCCGGCATCCAGGGCAGGTTCTATCAGAGACCGGATTCCTCTGCCCTTCCACTGAATCTCTACAGAAATACCTGTTGCTTCTTCATAAGCTTCTGCTGCTTCTCTGATCACATCTGCCTGTGGTTCATCTTCTTCCCACATGGACCAGTATACAATACTCTGTTCCGGAATTTCTGTGATTTCATCTGATGCTGATACAGTAACCGCTCCTGTTGCAAACAGCATTGACAAACAGCTCATACCCGCTGCAATGCTTCTCCATTTTTCCATACTGAAAATACCCTCCATTGTACCTGCTTTTACATGGATAACTGTCTGATTTTATTTTCTCCAATAATCACTTGTCTGTCAATCCCCAAAATTTATACATTTCTAACAACCATGTCGGATACTGTCCACTCTCTTTTCAACACCAGACAAAATCATCCGCTTCACTACACCGAATAACTGCTTCACAGGAGCTTTACTTAGTTTGATCAAACAGGATTTCCATCTTCGTTCCCTTACCCGGCTCACTGTCCAGAAGAATCTTTGCATGATGCAAAACTGCGCCATGTTTTACAATAGAAAGCCCCAGGCCTGTACCTCCGGTTTCACGTGAATGGCTCTTGTCCACTCTGTAAAAACGCTCGAAGATTCTCTGCTGTTCGCTCTCCGGAATTCCTATTCCGTTATCTTCCACACGAAAGTACGGTTTCCCATTGAGTTTTCCCACAAAAACCTTTACATCTCCACCATCCGGGGTATAGCGGATAGCATTATCTGTAATATTGTAGAACATTTCATATAATACATGGCGTACTCCCTGCATCTGTGCAGGTCCGCCTGTATATTCCAGATTAATCTTTTTCTTTGCTGCCCTGTTCTGCAGATTGTTGATCACATCTTCCCCAAGCTCTCCGATGTCAACCTGTTCAAACATAGTTTCTCCGTTCTTCTCATCCAGTCTGGAAAGCTGAATGATATCTGCAACCAGATTTGATAAACGCTCGGACTCATGAAAAATCCTGCCGGAAAAATCCTGCATCTTGTCCGGCGGTACCATTCCATTCATCATAAGCTCCGCATATCCGGAGATTGACATAAGAGGAGTTTTCAATTCATGGGAAACATTTGCCGTAAACTCTTTTCTTGCACTCTCTGCATTCTTAAGATCTTCCAGCTGTTTCTGAATCTGTCTGTTCTGCTGATCCAGACGAAAAAGCAATGGCCTTAATTCTTCGTAGCATACATGCTCCAGAGGATGTTCCAGATCAATCCGGTTGATAGGCTCTATCAGCTTTCTGGTCTGTTTCTGCACAAGAAAAAGTTCAATTACAAGGATCACGCATACCAGTCCGCCAAGCAGAAGAAAGCTGGTTAACATTGTTACCAGAAGACTATCTGTAGTCCTGGCTACTCGCAGAACCTGATCATCCTTTAATTTTACAGCATAGTAAAACGTCTGTTTTGATAAGGTGTCTGAATAGCGGACCATCTCACCGGATCCCTGCTTCTCAGCTTCAATAAATTCCGGTCTGTTACTGTGATTTTCCATTTCTTCCGGATTCTCAATACTGTCAAACAACACCTGACCATCTTTTCCCAGAAGAGTGATCCTGCTGCTGGTGGCGTCTCCGACCCTGTCTGAGAGAAAAAACGTCTCCGTCTTCTTCCAGACCTGTTTTAATATATGCGGCTTCATCCCTTACGCCCTGCTTCATATATATATCATATCGGTTATACATAACCGTTCCTGCTGCCAGGAATGTAAGTATTACGGATAAGATAATAAGTAAACTGGTGTGACTGAATATTTTATGCTTCATTTTTCCACTCCTGTTTTTCGTCTGTTTTATCTGTTATGCACCGATCCTGTATCCTACACCCCGGACCGTTTCGATCAGATTTCCTGCCTCGCCAAGTTTCTGGCGCAGGGTTCTCACATGGACATCCACAGTTCTGGTTTCACCGTCAAAGTCATATCCCCATACATGGCAGAGGATCTGATTTCTTGTCATAACAAGTCCTTTATTCTCCAGCAGATACTGAAGAAGTTCAAATTCTTTTCGGGTAAGATCGACCTTTTCTTCCCGATAATGCACCTCATGACGTCCTACATTCAGATAAAGCTCGTCGTAATGCAGTTCCTTGTCTTTATTCTGACGGGCACTTCGTCTGAGAACTGCTTTTACTCTGGCAACAAATTCCATCATACCGAAAGGCTTGGTAATGTAATCATCCGCTCCGCCTTCCAGACCTTTTACTTTGTCAAATTCCGCTTCTTTTGCAGTAACCATAATTACCGGCACATCCTTTACAGATGGCATACTTTTCAGCTGTTCCAGAATGGTATAGCCATCATCTCCCGGAAGCATGATATCCAGCAGGATCAGCTCCGGTATCTCTTCTTTCAGCGCTTTCATCAGTTCATTGCCATTGCCAAACCCCCTGGCTTTAAATCCTGTTGTTTCCAGTGTATAAATAAGAAGCTCCCTGATATTCCGCTCATCTTCTACACAATAGATCATTCTGCTTTGCCTCCCCTTTATTTATCACCTGCTTTGTCGTCACAAGTGTATTTCTTTTTTCAGTATACTTATTTTTTTATCCCTGTACAAGTAAATATCCGGCATCTGCTTCATTTCTTTAAAGCAAAAATCCGGCCATTTTCTCTGCAATATCTCTCTCAGATACTTCAGAGTGCCGGATTTCCTGATCATGCGGATAACCATCATCCACCTGTTTATTTTTATGAAAGCTGATATTTGATTCGTGCGTCTTCCAGTTCATGATAAAATGTTTCGTCCGGATGGCTCTTGACGATATTCAGATGACTGTGAGTATCATACAGATCTTCATTCACCTGCGTCACACAGACTCCAATATTGGAACAATGGTCTGCCACACGTTCCAGACAGGTTGTAATGTCCGAAAGGATAAATCCCATCTCTATTGTACATTCACCGTTTCTCAGTCTCTGTACATGACGACGTTTTACTTCTTTGGAAAGTTCATCAATCACTTCTTCCAGCGGTTCAATTTTCTCCGCAAGTTTCATATCCTGTTTGTCAAAAACTTCATATGCCGTATTTACGATATCTTCTACTGCCTGTCCCAGCACTTCCAGATCTTTCTTTGCATTTTCGGAAAACTTCAGTCCTTTTTCATAAAGCTCCTGTGCTGATTCCATAATATTTACAGCATGATCAGAAATACGTTCAAAATCCCCGATACAGTGAAGCATAATGGAAAGACTGTGACTGTCTGCTTCTGAGATATCTTTGTGGCTCAGCTTCACCAGATAAGTTCCCAGTTCATCTTCATAGCGGTCAACCTTGGATTCCATGTTTTCCACACGTTCTACGCCTTCTTCACTGTATTTATCCACCAGACTCAGTGCTGTAAACAGTGCATTGTGGGATTCTTCTGCCATTTTTCTTGCTGCATTGCGGCTCTGCTCTACTGCAAATGCCGGTTTCTCCAGAAAACGAGGCTCCAGGATCATAAACTCTCTGTCCTCTGCTGAAACAACAACATCCTCTTTTTTGTCCCGGATTGTAAGACAGGCAAGTTTCTCCAGTCCCTTTGCAAAAGGAAGGAGAATGATCGTTGCAGTAACATTAAATACACTGTGGATAACAGCAATTCCTGCCGGTGTTGCTGCCTGATGGAAGAAAGAAAATCCAACAACTGCATTTATAAGATAGAAGACAGTCATAAAGATAACCGTACCGATCAGGTTGAAATACAGATGTACTGCTGCTGCACGTTTTGCATTCTTCTTGGCTCCGATTGCAGAAAGGATTGCCGTAATACAGGTTCCGATGTTCTGTCCCATAATGATCGGGATTGCTGCACTGAACGGTACTGCACCTGTAAGACACAGGGCCTGCAGAATACCTACGGATGCAGAAGATGACTGGATCACTGCAGTAAGAAGGGCACCTGCTATAACACCTAACAACGGATTTGAGAATTTAAGTAACAGGTTTGTAAATTCCGGCACTTCTGCAAGTGGTTTTACAGCAGAACTCATCATATCCATACCGTACATCAGGATTGCAAAACCAATAAAAATACTTCCGATATCTTTCTTCTTTGAATCATTGATAAACAAAATAAAAATCACACCAATGATCGCAAGCACAGGGGAAAATGATGTTGGTTTAAACATCTGAATGATAAAATTATCACTCTGTATTCCTGTCAGGCTTAAGATCCAGGAGGTGATCGTAGTACCGATATTGGCACCCATGATCACTCCTACTGCCTGTGATAATTTCATGATCCCTGAATTTACAAAACCTACTACCATAACAGTCGTAGCTGAAGATGACTGGATCACTGCTGTTACTCCTGCTCCCAAAAGCACTGCTTTTATCGGATTTGAAGTAAGATTTTCAAGAATCTTCTCCAGCTTTCCGCCGGAAACCTTCGCAAGACCATCTCCATTGCATTCATACCATACAAAAATAATGCAAGGCCTCCGATCAATGTTAATATACTGAATAAATCCATGATTATTCTCCTTTTCCCTTTTCATAAGTATATGGTTATTTACTTTCTGCCATCTGCTGGCAGTCTCAGACATGTGCAGGTATATATATGTTTTTTGTGATACATATCCCTGACTTGTCTCTCATCATAACCATGCTTTGTAAAATCATCCCCATGAGAATGTTAAATCCATGTAAAATTTCCAGTCATCCTATTCATTCTATGCAAAGTTCCCATAAATCCATCCGCATTGTTAATATAAAAATAAAAAGAACCATTGCAAGAGATATGACACTAACCGGTATTCATCTCTTACAATAGTTCTTTTATCAATCTGAATTCTGTATTTCGACAGTATTATTATCAGAATCCGCGGATTTCTTCATCTTCGGAACCGGTCTTATCAATAGAACGGATTTCCAGGAAGTAACTGTAATTATCATTTACCTTTACTTCCACTCTGTCTCCAACCTTATGACCTTTTAATGCCATACCAATGGGAGATTCAATGCTGATGCGGTTTTCCATGGAGTTTCCTCTTATGGAAGTTACCAGTTTATATTTCTCAATCTCATCGTCTTCCTCGAAATATACCTCTACAATATCGTCCATTCCAACTTCATCGTCTTTGGAATCATCAGAAACAATGGTCGCTGTTTTCAGCATATTCTCAAGATAACGGATACGGCTTTCATTCTGATTCTTATGCTTCTTAGCCGCATAATACTCAAAATTCTCACTCAGATCCCCCTGGGCTCTGGCTTCCTTTACAGCTTCTATTGCCTCTTTTCGTACAACCAGCTTGCGGTGGTCGATCTCCTGCTGAATTTTCTCAACATCCTTCTGTGTAAGCTTTTCTCTCATGACTGCATCTCCCTTTTACTGTTTTTCAAGTCGTTTCTCTTTCATATATTGTGCCATCTCATCAGAAATATTGTCAATCAGATAATTCTTACTGCTCTGACGTTTCTCATGCCATTGCTGGCGGATCTGATTTTCTGTAGCTTTTATTTCATCCCGAAGACCTCTGGCAGACATACGGTGGGCACCCTGTCCCATGATGATGATCTGCTCCAGTCCATCGGATGTTGCTACCGTTACCTGATTTTCCCGGCCAATCTTATGAACCGTTTTCTCAATGTATTGATCCGCTGTCTCAGCTTCTTTGGTGTAGACTACATGGATGTTATGATAAGTGATCACTTCCTCTGCATGGCCTTCTATCTTATAAGCGTCAAATACAAGAATTAACGTACATTTCTTAAAGCCCTGATAGTTGCTCAGGATATCCATCAGTTTTGTCTGGGCTGCATGGAGATTTGCATCTGCCAGTTCTTTTAAATCTTCCCAGGCATAGATGATGTTGTAACCATCTACAAGGAGATATTCTTTTTCTTTCTTCTTAGCAGAAGAACTGTTGCGGTAATAGCTTCCGCTGTCGGATTTTGAAGAAAATGTTCGTTTAAACTGTGGTTCTTTGTAACGCTTGACCGGTCCGAATGTACGCTCGAAAATAGCTTTCAGTTCTTCCTCATCCTCATAACTTCCTACGCCGGCATTCTTTGGCGGGCAATAACCTGCGTCTCCCTGATTCCTTCCATTCCTGTTTTCTACTGTGCTTTCTCCACCATCCGGTATGGTACCACCCAGCTCAGACTCGTCAACCCCTTCCAGGTGCATATAATCCTCTACTTCATACCATGGCACCACAAATCCGGCTCCATGAGCACAGAATACAGAACCTGTTGGATTGTCCAGATCACGTTCGGAATCATATCCAAACTCCTCTACAATCTCATCCTGATTCTGACATGGGGCATAGCCTTTCAGCGAACAGAATAATCTGCCACGTCCCTTTGTATAGGAAGTTACCTGTATCTGATAATCTCGCATCATTGATACAGGTGCACTCCCCTTCAACACCATCATGTCATCCTCATCTGCTTCCGGCTGCTGGAAGGTTCCATTCATTTTCTGAATGTCAGTCATAGCACGCCCGATCATATCTCCCGGAATCTCAAGTCTGAACTCATAATATGGCTCAAGCAGAACGCTCTTTGCTTTCTTTAATCCCTGACGCACAGCCCTGTACGTCGCCTGCCGGAAATCACCTCCCTCTGTGTGCTTCAGATGGGCGCGTCCTGTTATCAGTGTGATCTGCATATCTGTGATTGGAGAACCGGTCAGTACTCCCGGATGCTCCCGTTCTTCCAGATGAGTCAGGATCAGTCGCTGCCAGTTACGGTCCAGCACATCCTCACTGCATGCAGTAAAAAACTGCAGACCGCTTCCCGGTTCTCCCGGTTCCAGAAGCAGATGTACCTCTGCATAATGACGCAGCGGTTCAAAATGACCCACCCCTTCTACCGGCTCTGCGATTGTTTCTTTATATACGATATTTCCTGTGCCAAACTCTACTGCTACATGGAAACGCTCCCATATCAGATGCTTTAATATCTCGATCTGAACCTCACCCATCAGCATGGCATGGATTTCTCCAAGCTGTTCGTTCCATACAATGTGAAGCTCCGGTTCCTCCTCTTCCAGCTCTTTGAGTTTCTTCAGCATCTGGTGAATATCACAGTCCTCGGGAAGCAGAATTCTGTAATTTAATACAGGTTCCAGAACCGGCATCTCCGATTCCCGTTCAATCCCAAAACCCTGTCCCGGATGTGTCCGGGAAAGACCGGTTACTGCACAGATGGTTCCTGCAGGGGCCTCCTTTGCAAGCTCAAATTTCGCACCGGAATAGATACGAATCTGATCCGCCTTCTCTGTATCTGTGAGAAGTTCCTTTACCTTCAATGTTCCACCGGTGATTTTCATATAGCTTAAACGGTTGCCCTGATCGTCTCTGGCAATCTTGAATACTTTTGCACCAAACTCTGAAGGATATACCGGTGTCTCACAGTATCTTTCCAGCCCATGGAGGAATTCTTCTACACCTGTCATTTTCAGCGCAGAGCCGAAGAAACATGGGAAAAGTTTTCGCTCTTTGATTACTTTTCGGATATCTGCTGTTGAAATCTCTTCCGTTTCCAGATATTTTTCAAGCAGTTCTTCATCGCATACAGAAATATCTTCCAGAAACTGAGACTGCAGAGCTGATTTTTCCCAGGTGAAATCAACGCAATTATCACTTAATCGCTTCTTTAATTCTGCCAGAAGTTTCCCTTTATCTGTTCCATCCTGGTCCATTTTATTGATAAACAGGAACGTCGGAATCTGGTATCTTGACAGAAGTCTCCATAAAGTCATAGTATGCCCCTGCACACCATCCGCTCCATTGATCACAAGGATGGCATAATCCAGAACCTGCAGTGTTCTCTCCATTTCCGCCGAGAAATCCACATGTCCCGGCGTATCCAGCAGAGTTATCCCCCTGTTCCCCAGTTCAAACTCCGCCTGCTTGGAAAAAATCGTGATTCCACGCTCCCTCTCCAGGTTATAAGTGTCCAGATACGCATCCTTATGATCCACACGCCCCAGCTTACGGATTTTTCCCGTTAAATATAAAATTCCCTCCGACAACGTAGTCTTACCTGCATCTACATGGGCCAACAGACCAGCACATATATGTTTTTTCGTTTTTTCAGGCTTCTGTTCGCCCATAAAAACGCCTCCCTTCTGATGGCATAATATTGAATTATACCACAAAAGGAGGCGTTGGTCGAGATGCTGTTGCACTCGGTTCAATATAAACTTATCGCATAGGAAGTTTAGGATAGATGTGAATGCTAACTTCTCCACCTGGTGTACGGTAAGCAGTGATCCGTTCCATAACAATCTTCCATAAACGATTCTTTTCTTCAACAGAAAGCTGTGGATAGCTGTCGAGAATGTGCTGTGTTGTCGGAATTATTTCTTTCTCTACATCATGAATATCTTTTTGAGCCCCCTGTTTTTTCAGCAACTCATTTTCAGCTGCCTGAACTTTATGTATTTCTCTGGTTAAGGTATCATTTCGCTTTGTAAACATTTCTATTGTATAAATACCCTTCTCCAGATATTCACATATCTTATCCTGCTGTAACTGAAGCTCTGTAAGTTGCTCTCTTACAATACTCAATGCCGTCTCCGTAGAGTCCGTTTGTGCTACCTTATCTTCCTTTATTTTAATAGTGTACTCACCCCACCATTGAGACATGGCTTTCACCACTTCTGCTTCAAGAAAATCACATTTTATAGTCCGACAATTACATCCACGAGTTGGACATCTGTACCATGGAGAAGTGTTTTGGGTCTTCGCCGGAACATTCCGCTTCATTACTGCTCCACACTTTTCACAAAAAAGAATTGTTGCAAATGGATTCATAAGTTTTTTATCCTTATGAACTGATGCGTGATTACGACTGCTCTGAACTGCTTTTACTCGATCCCACTGTTCCTGATCTATAATTGGCTCATGTAATCCTTCATACAACTCATAGTCTTTACTGGTAACTCTTTTCTTAGTAAGCATCCCGTCTTTAACTACTCGCTTTGTAGGTTCATGTTTCCAGCGGATCATTCCCAAATAAACTTCATTATTTAAGATATTTGTGATGGATGTTTGCCCCCATGTACCAGTTAGAGATGGAATGTTCATTTGATTCAGTTCATGGGCAATCGTATTGTAGCCAATTCCTTGTTTCCCATACATATCAAAAATCATCCGCACCACTTTTGCTTCTTTCGGTTCAATTCGCAGGCTATTCCCTTTCATACCAACCAGTTTATAGGCACGGTATCCATACGGAGCTACTGAACCAAGAAATTTGCCCTCAGAAGCTGATTGATTTCTTCCGCGAACCAAGCGCTTTGTGATGGTTTTCAATTCGTACCGGCTGAACATAAACTTCATATCAGTAAACTGTTCATCCGATTCATTCTGAAGATCATAGATCTTGGACGGTGTGATAATTTTACAATTATTCGTTTGAAGTACCTGCATGATATAACCGGATTCCAAGGATGACCCTCTGGAAAGACGCTCAATATCAATACAAATAACTCCTGCATACATTCCAGTATTGACCAGTTCCAGCAAACGAAGCATCTTAGGTCTGGACGACAAGGATTCTCCCGAAACTACTTCTTCCAAGACATCAACAACATTTAATCGTCTTTCCTTACAAAAAGACTCTAAAATGCGTCGATGTCTGTTCAAAGTTTCTTCAACAGAAATTTCGTCAAAATCTGTATCCATTCTGGATTTCCTCAAATACATCAAATACCGTTCCATTATCACACCTCCTTCCCGCGGGTTATTCTGTTACCATTTTACTCAACACTTTTCCTTTTCGCAAAGATACGGATTAATGTTTCCACATCCTTGCTTATGAGAAAGAAGCTTGCTATGCTTTAAGATTCACTTAATTTCTCTGCCTTCGTACTGCGATAGGAATTAGAAATAAGCTCACCTATCTTCAATAAAATTTGTGAGATTTCTGCTGCTTCAATATCAATACAATAATCGTCATGGATACAGATAACAGCATCTTTCTCACTTACAGCTGTCATAATCATATATCCTCCATATATATCCAAAAAACAGCCATACTGGTTATTGATGAGGTGCTATCTATACACGCTCTCTCCCAATATGGCTGTTGACTAATTTACTTATTACTTATTTTACTCGTCACATTTGCCACGCAACCCTGACGATGGGAACATAACAGGTCTCCGCTGGCGCGGTTGTCATAACTCCGCAGCGTCGTTTTACTCGTGCGCCGCAGGGTTCCCCCCAAGTCTTTAGGAGGCCGTGAGGAAGTATCTTTAAGCCCCCGTGCAGTCCTCGCGGCGGATCTGCCACCATCCGCTTTGTGGAATCGTAGATTGCTCCGAAACAGCTCTGTTCATCACCTCCCTGGCTGCTCCATCTTCGCGGCGTCCCACACTCGCTCATACACGGGTTATGTACCTGTTATGCTGTCTATGAAATTGTCAAAGTGCTGTTGAAGGGGGAAAACTTGTCCTTCTAATAGTAATGAAAAAAAGAGCAAGATTTTCGCTATGCTAATCAAACTTTTTCAAATTTTTAGCCAGCCATTTCAAACCGCGTTGGATGCTGTCATACACTCTACTGAGATCAACGCCTTCTGTCTTGGCAATTTCTTTAACTGTCATACCCAGATAAAACCGAGCATAAATCCTCTTTGCCTGCTTCTCCGGTAAGGCCATCACCGCAGAATAGAGCTGTTCTCGAAGCTGCTTTTCCTCCATGAGCATTTCTGGCGTCGGCGGCTGATACACTACCTGTTTCTCTATACCATTATCACAGTCCAGAGAATAGTACGCTTTGTAGTTATACATCTGGCGCTGGCGTGCAGCTTCTGCTCGCTTATCTGTCAGGAATACTTCTTGTACTTCACTGCTTACTTCTATAAAAACATCCGTTTTGTATATATCAGGATACAACTCCCTAAGATTGACTTTCTTCATTATGTACCTCCATTTCGATTCATGGGCGATTAGCGAGTGAATCGAATGGAGGTGGTGATCGGCAGCGACATACTTCGGGGGCTTTCCCGAAAAACCGATACCAAAAAGCGCCAGCTCCCCACAATTGGAAACTGGCGCAACAAAAATACCTACTATTTTGCTGATTTAGATGGAATGATAATACTGATTGATAGTCATACCTCCCCGGAGGAGGAACAAGACTTTTTTTAATTGATGAAGCTCATGGGTGCTATGAATGACGATAATTGCCATGGCGGTATCCTCCTGTGTACCGCCCTCTTAATCGCATGAGCATCGTTGGAAAAACAAAAAGAAACGGCGGCTCTGATTTCTCAAAGCCGCCACTTCATAGGTGCATAGAAATATGTCTGCTGTACGACGGCTTTTTTTCTTTTGCCGTCGTTCGGCAGATTTAATCACATTTTCTATCTTACTTTTAATTCTATGATAAAAACCAAATGTTGCAGAAATCTCCTAATCGCTTTCTTTTTCAGCAAGAAAACAGGCTGAATTGCTTCATTTTTGTAGCAATTCAAGTTTTATCTCGTTTCAGTCAGAGAAAAGCTATTCAAGAACCAACATCCAATCAAAAAATCTATTCAACCGTTTCAATGGAATCTACAATACTCATTTTTGAAATTTTCCGCAGCGGAATTGCTGTCGCCATCAAGCAGGCTCCTACTGCCAAGAGGGTTGCTTCAAGAATGGGTATGACAGGAATTGCAACAAGCTGGAGGGTGTCGCTCGTGGCCGCCTCAATGAAAATCGTACAAACATATCCCAGCACGCTTCCAATCACAGAGGCAATAATCCCGTAATATGCACCTTCCCAAAGAAAAGTTTTATAGAGGCTACCGGCGCTCATTCCAATGGCCCGTTGCATACCGATTTCTGTTACTCTGGTGTGAATATTTGTGTAAACGGTATTGATGATGTTAAGAATGCCGATTAGGCCAACAAAAAGAATCAGTCCCCATGCCAGCATTTGAATCTGTGCAAAACTCTCTTTTAGTTGCTGGTCGGTTTCTTCATATGACAAGAATGTTGTCCCCGGTATTCTGTTACAAAACGCCTCGATAAATGTATCAAAGTTTTCCCTGTCAGCACCCTCGTTCAGTGTAGGCAAAAACTCTGAATAGGTATCTTTTCCCGTCAGGCGTTCATAGATAGCATCATCAACGATCACTTGAACACCATTTGTGAAACCGCCATTTCCAATACCAAGATAACCGTCATAGCCATCCAAGGTTTTCAAAACATTCAGCTCCATTCCCGCAACACAGATGTTTTCTCCGGCCTCTATATTTGTAAATT